>Ga0247734_1000614_pt1 | contig 29869 bp, 24 predicted proteins | sample UWRJL103311B2_FD_180933 | JGI IMG/M metagenome (GOLD analysis project Ga0247734, IMG submission 180933) | Plant litter microbial communities from Arlington Agricultural Research Station in Wisconsin, United States - UWRJ-L103-311B-2 | ecosystem: Environmental > Terrestrial > Plant litter >...
TACTGCTACTGCCACTATTACCACCACTATTACCACCACTATTACCACCACTATTACCACCACTATTACCACCACTATTACCACTATTACTACTACACTACCACCACTATTACCACCACTCTCACCACTCTCACCATCACCACCACACCCGCCAGTGGACCGATCACCCTTCCTCCCTTCCAGCGTGGCTGTGAAGCCTATTCTTATTATATCCTTCTCCTCGTCTTCTTGCCCGGCAACCCCAACCAAACTCAATCCATCCACCCATCCATCCATCCATCCATCCATCCATCCTTCCTGCGGCGTGTGTCGTGTGCGGCGGTGTGTCTGTGCGTGGACGAGACGACTCCCCGGCGGTGCCTGAGGCCAGAAGTCGATCGTTGGTAGAGAGGCTGAGAGAAGAGGTCCAGCAAGTACATTAAGCTACTTTCCTCAATTGCGGTGCCCGAACCCCTGAAACTCTGAAAGGTCCGCCGACAATAATAATCACCACCACCAGAAATATTTCATCTCCCACGAGCAGCTGCCTCATACTTTCACCACCACCCCTTGACTACGACCCCGTCATAACACAAGCACAAACAATCCCACGCGTCCTCCACATCGCTATCCGGTGCTTAACACGAGGTTAGTAACACGACGCTTTCCGCTAGACTTTCACTTTCTGCCTACACCATGACGAATGCTAATCTGTGGAACTTGGGACAGATCTCAATTTCTCCCCAAATCACCCCCCCGACACAACAAACGAATTGCGCCAATTCTTCTGGGGCCACCCTCGACTGTGTCAACCCTATTTGATCCATTTCAAACAATTCCTCGACCTTTAATCCTATCATTCTACAATCCTTTCATCCCTTCATCTTCTATACTCAGTAAACAACCACCCTCGCCATGTCACGCATCCAAATCCCCCTTGATGTGCTCACGTCGAGGCTGAACCTTTCGGACAGGTTCGCAAGTGTGCGATCTCAATCGTTAGGAGCACGATTCGCTAACCTCAAACCCGTCTCCGAGTTCCTTGATCTCAAGCGGCTCTCCAAACCTGCCAACTTCAGCGAGGTCCAATCCAGAGTCAATTACAACCTGGGCCACTTCTCCAGCAACTATGCGGTGGTGTTTGTGATGCTCAGCATCTACAGCTTGCTTACCAACCTCAAATTGCTGTTCGACATCATACTTGTCGTTGGTGGCATGTGGGGAATCGGCAAGCTTGAGGGAAGAGACTTGGAGATTGGTACGCTCAAGGCCACCTCGTCGCAGCTGTACACGGGTCTTCTCTGCATTACAATCCCTCTGGGATTCATTGCATCTCCAATCTCAACTTTCTTGTGGCTTATCGGCGCGAGCGGAGTCACGATCTTGGGACATGCCTCATTCATGGACAAACCGATCGATGAGGCTTTTTCCGGGGAGGCGGTCTAGGTGGTCGGCCGCGATCTCCCAAATTTGTGCCCTCATGGGGAAGACCACCAGGGGCGAAGGGGAGCAAGAGGCGGAAGCAGTGGGAGCGGGAGCAGGAACTTTGGCTGCAGGAGCAATCCCGCGTTGAAGAACTTGACAGTGATGATACAGATACACAAGGCGTTGGTTTGAGTTCCGAGAAAAAACGATTTGCAAGCGATCCATTACATTTTACGGGGATAGACATATCCTCCCAAGAAGCAAGGACGAGAGGGAGTTATGCTTATGACGATTCTGAGGAGACTTCGAACTCGGACTCTGACATTTCGGAGTACCAAGGTACGAATGCTTTGCAGATAGCTTTGCGGGATAAGGAGGAAGCGCTTGTACAGTCGGCGCTTGCTCGGATTCGGCGGGCTCAGGAAAAAGGAAAACGGGAGGTCAAACTTAATCAGGACGAATTGGATGCTTTAGAGAAACGACGAAAACGAATGCAGGCAGCTGCAACTACCAAGGAAAGAAAGGGCAGTGGTTCCGGGAGCGACAGGGATAAGAAAAGAAGTCAACGTCAACTAGTTCCCATATCTTCTCTAGATCCAAAGAGCCAGAGAAAGGCGAAAGGCAAGAGAGACGGGACACCGCCGCCTCCAGGACTATTGCTCGCCGGAGCCGATGGTTCTGCCAGCTACGCTCCATTGGGCTATTATCCTTCACAGGCCGGTCCGAGCCGCAATTCCCCTGCTCGGCCGCGATCTTCAACCTCCCAACATATACACGGCGGTCCACCACTATACGCCAACCGCCATTTCTCTGATGGCACCCGACCGAACTCCTCCTCAAGCAATGGGTCTAGACGTCCTCTACCCGATGAAGAAGGTTGGATACCCACCAGCTCCCGCCGGAGTTCCGTTGCATCCCAATCTATGGACCCATTTGAATATCAGACTTCCTCGGGGCACCCACCAGGAATTCCACCGCAATACATGCAAGGCCGGCGAATCGCATCCGGGCCCGAAATTGCTTTTTCCTCCGTCCGTCGTAGTCCACCGGTCCCAGGCGGCTACCCATCTTCTTCCTCTCGTCCATCGTCCTCCAGGGGAGCTTCAGACCCAACAGTCCGACGACGACCATCTCGAAGGGATGACATCGACGAGCTGGCCCCGAGTTCCGAAGATGAAGACGAGAGCGATGATTTAGGGAACGGCGTTCAGGTTTTTGTCGAGGAGCATCGGGAGCCGGAACGCGAAAAGGCCGTTGCTAGGAAACCGGTTGGGGGGAAAAGGAAAGGCAAGGGTAGATAGGGATACGGGCCAAAAAAGGGGGCAGCTGCATTTGTTTTTTTTCCTCCTCGATTCGACGTGTTTTCCTGAGCTAGCATTCATAGATCTCGTGTAGTTTACCGTTTTATAATGCATTATTATTACCTCGCTTTAGGTGTTTTGTGTTGTGTAGTATTGTTGTACTTTCTCACTTTTTTACCTGTTTCCACGTCCTCCCTCCGCCGTCCAAGACTCTATCTATAACGCTACGCTACGTCCCCCATACATACGTCCTGTTATATATGTTATATATTAAACATGCTTATGTATAACAAATACATACCATTTTTTCTGTCTCTTCTTTCTTTTCTTTCTTTTCTTTTCTTTTCTTTTCTTTTCTTTCTCTTTCTCTTTCTCTTTCTCTTTCTCTTTCTCTTTCTCTTTGGTGCTCGGAAACCTCGCTATCCCGAGAAAGTGTGTTTCGGGGATGGATGGTCTTGTATGATCCTTTGATTATCGCTTATTGCTTTATTGCTTTATTGCTTTATTGCGGTTAAATCACTTGGGTTATTTTTGTTACAGGATTTCTTTCCTCTTCTTCTTCTTCTTCTTTTTTGGAGCAACACTATTACTACTACTACTACTACTACTCTCATATCTACAATACTGTACCTATCTTATCTTATCTTACCTGATCTGTTTGTCTGTCTTTCTAGCTAGCTATGTAGTGAGAGGTCTTTTCCGAGGATGTTGGATGGGGAGAGTTGGTAGAAGAGAAGAGAAGGGAAGAGAAGAAAACAGAAAACAGGGGCTAGGCTGTTTTCTGGTCTTGGGTTGGCTTAGGCTGTGGTTGGGCTGTGATTGGGTTGTAGAAGTTGGACGTTGCTGGATAGATACGGTTTCGTTATATTGGTGTGTGGGCTTCGAATTTCTTTCTATTTAAAGAAGAAAAGTTGGTTGGTGGGTTGTATATGTGTGTAAGTGGGCTTTTTGGGGGGAGGGGGGTGTTGGGTTAGGTTAGGTAGCTTGTTATGAAAATGAGTGGATTGGACGAGTTGGCTTTTTGTAGAGGGAGAGGATATCGGAAATGGAATTGTTGATTTTTGGATTGATGGCCTTGATAGCCTTGATAGGGACCTAAATAGGTAGGCTTCCTTCTTTAGGCTGAGAGTGTACTAATGATAGCGAACAGAGCGAGAAGATGTCTTACTTCGATAGCGGTTGTGAAGTATATATATATGTTCATCTCTTCTTTTTTTTGATTACAAGACAGGCTTTGGTAAGAAACCAGAATATCATGCCAAACGCAATAAAGCACATCAAAGAAAACAAGATGGTATTCTATAAAAAATAAAAAATAAACTCGAACAACTATGAAGCAAATCGCTCAATCAGCAGATAGATGCCATTGGGAGAGCCTCCAATTATTCGACCGGGGATCCTTAAAATTCAAATCAGCCATATTGATAGCCACCCAAAACTCCAGCCTTATTTCCCATGCCCATGTCTAAACTCAATTTACCTGTCGTCCAAACTCTTTCGTCCATCTCACATGAACATCTTTGCCAGATTGATCGCACTGCCCGCACCGCCCATCAACCCCGAAACGCCTCCAAAAGCGCTCAATGGCCCTTGAGCTGTCTCCCTTTCGAACCGTAGATTTCCATAAGAATCCCTTCCAACACCTTCTCTCCCATAACCTCCAGATCCAAAGCCACTAGATCCATAACCAGCGCTTGCCCCAGCACCGAATAACTTCTCTAACCCTGCGGGCAAACGAATGCCGAATTTGGCTAGCAGGCCTGTGAGGGCGCCGCCGGTGATCAGAGGCATGACGACGAGCATGAAGACCTTCATGGGATGGCGCTTCATGTAGTATATAAGATCTCGAAGGAGGCGTCGAAGCTGTTTATAGACCCGCTGGAGGTAACCCGAGCGCGGCGAGCGTTTGTAATGGGATGTCGAACGGGTTGGGAAACCTGCAAAGGCTGGGTTAACAAAAAAGAACCCGTATCATCTCGACTGTTGCACGGGGAAGGGAAGAGGAGTAAGGTAAGTAAGCTTACCGAAAAACGAAGACCGGGAAGAATTGTGTTTGTGGTTTCCGGATCCAAAGATTGAATGAGAGGATGAATTGTGCTTGTGATCTCCAGAACCGAAGATGGAGCTGCTGGACGCATGGCGCTTTGGACTATTGCTGTGTTTCTTGTGGTGGGAGGAGCTTGAACGTCCGCCGATATCTGAGGAACCATCAAACCACCCCATCTTGACTGTTAATAGAGTGAATAGTTCTGACAGACTGTAGTGGATTGACGTCAAATATCAGAGTTTGGATGCAATGCGGGGAGTGGGATGATTTTAGATAGGTTGTATAAAAATTGGGTATTGAGGTGGAGTTTGAATTGAGCTTCATGAGCTCCCAGCCTCCCCACCAATAACGGCGGTGAGCCTGCAAGCTGTTGAGATGCATGCACGAAATGATTGTCTCGCTTATGCAACAGGGGCAAAATCAACATTGGCACTCACGTGCTCTTGGCACCTTGTTGGATCTGAAGATGTGGCTTAACATGACTCCTACGCCACATAACGTCATTCACTCCATGTCTCAAGTCGTTAGCAAGAGTCAACAGACCTCAGCTTGATCTTCTAGAATCACTTCCAAATAATTGCTGCTATAGAATACTGCCATTACCTAGATTGTATATCCGAAAAGTTCTCCTCAAAGCGAGAAGCAAACCTCGCAATTATGACCACCGATTACTGTAAGCTGTTGCTTCAACCCCATAAGTCCACATCTAACTCTCTTTCACAGATGCGGCCCTAGGAGTACCCTCGAGTGCATCAGCACAAGAAATCCGCGATGCCTACAAAAAAGCAGCTCTTAGAACACATCCAGACCGCGTGGCCTCCGACTCTCCAGAACGCGCTGAGCGCACCCGAAAATTCCAACTGATCAACGATGCCTACTTCACCCTCTCTGACACCGCACGCCGTCGCGACTACGATGCTGCTCGCACATACCACGGCTTTGGATCCAGCGCACCCGGTTCCTTTGATGCTGACGAGGAAATCCCGAATCCGAATGCGCAAACAGGAGGGGGCTTCCCGTGGTCGAGCTTTGGTTTCGGTGCTAAGACGAAGAACCCGGAAGAGAGGGAACAGTTCCAGAGTCAGCAGTTTGGAGATGTGTTTGAGGAGATGCTGAAAGAGGAGGGAATGGCTGAGAATGGGGGAACGCCGACAGGGAAGTTTTGGTCTATGGTTGGGGGACTGAGTGGTGGTGCAATGGGGTTTATTGTTGCGAATTTTCCAGGCATGTTGGCGGGGGCTTTGGCAGGGAATCGTTTGGTATGTACAATCCTTATTGGTAACCACAAAAAAACTTGTTGACGTGAATGATTCAGGGAGCTGTGAGAGACGCAAAGGGGAAGAGTGTGTACGCTGTCTTTCAAGAGTTACCACAGAGTGACAAGGCAAAACTTCTGAGTCAATTGGCGCAGAAGGTCTTCAGCCATGCAGTTGGAATCTGATGGATATATGCAGACATGGTAAGCTGGCGTTAAAAGGTTCTGCGATTTGCGATTTGCGACTTGGTTGGTGGGTTGGATCTTGGCACGGACATAATTGTTAGACACGGAAATAGGACTCGAGGGGCAATAGCTAGATAGTAACAATACAATTACAACTTCAAAAAATTATGGTTTCATTGCAGTAGAGACACGGCACTTACACTGCCAATAATAGTGACCCCAACTTCCAAAAACTTTTCACATTGCATACTTCGCTTAACAAATAGGGGTAACGGCGGAGCCGCTAAGGGTTGGGCATCAATATGAATGCGCAAACATCTACAACAGGAGACAAGTGCATAACGAAGCATAACAACAGGTCTTTCTCTGGTAGATGCAGGGGTTAAGATATGCTGTGTAACATGAAAAATAAAGTTAGACCAATGCCAACTTTATTATCCATCGCACTAAATCTGGGTTTAGTCCGCCGTTTTGCTGCGGGCTTTAGGGTGAGATTCTCACATTTCACTCAACACAATTAAAAAATTTTTTTTGGATAGTAATTGATTGTGAAGGTAAGAGTGTATATTCAAAGTCAACAGGGATTGGATCTAGTTTGAGCCTCTTTGGCGATGGGATATGAGAATATCCTTCAACTGCTATTGTTTACAGGGTCTTTACTATGATCCTTCCGAAAGTTCCCCTCCCACAGGAATTTATTTTTGATATTAGACTTTTCTTTTTAGTTCTCAAGGGTTCAAATTGTAATACACAAGGAGAACAAAATCCTATGGCCATTCACTTTGAGATTAGGAAAATTTCTTGTAAAATGCTATTGCTTTTATATTAGTCATTCTAATATGGGTCATCCCAATCTCATGCTACGAGAAGTCAGCATTGTGTTGAGTCTGTAAAAACAGTACGTTCTACTTTTCTTGCGGTTTAGGATGCGATACAAGATTTCACATTGTTAGATTGCATTCGACTATCCTATGTATATGGACATTTGATCATAAATATGAGAAATATCTTTAATACATGTTGGAAACAAGGGAATTCTCTTTAAAAGAATTTCCAAAACGTCTGCCTCAGGCGGATTTCACCCACACTCTCAATCCAAACCCCCTACACAACTTTTACTAAAGAAAGTTTCCTTTATAGCTAAATACTAATTGGGGATATTCAACTTTTCAATACAACTTGCTGCATATTCTTTGGCATTTATACCCCAAACTATGCAAAAAAATTCTGTTGATGGTAACAAGTATCCCTTCTGAGCACCTGGCAATTCATGGTACCAGAAGGGCACAGCTGGACGTACACCTGAGTAACTGCAAACCGTACCGTATAAAATCGCGCACACAATAAGCGAGCGATCATTCTTAAAGCCATTACTCTCAATCACCCAATTAGTGTTCCAAATGGCATTTTTAACAGGTAATTCTGCACTGTAAGTTGTGCATTTGCAACTGTGTATACTTGTATCTCACTTGATGTAAAATCTAGCCATATATATTATGGATTTACTACCTGATCAATACGTAGAGATTATTCAATAATTGTAGCCCTATTCACCTGTGTATATGATGAATCTAGCATGTCTACTAGATTTATTACAAATATCACGTGCAAATTATGTTTTTTCTGAATTCTACAAAAGTTCGTATATGTTTCGGCCGCCTTAACTAAGACTTTAATTTTGATAAATTCACTGTTTTAAGATTAGACAGTTTTCATAGAAGTTTCTAGGTTTAAAAGCGAAGTTGTGTAAAATTGGCGATACCCTGTAGCTCACGCAGATGTCGAGATTCACCCTCAGCTACTGTACTGTATAATTTTAAATGCCACGTCTAACCCCAAACATGGATTCCCCGCTTTCTCAGTTTCCACGTCCGTCTTCATTCCCTTAACTTCTTATAATTGAATATCTCCCAAAACACATAAGATTTATCCGCTTTTGGTCCTTTCATCCATAGATTTCGAAATAGAGATTTCCCCTAACTTCATGCACCTATTTACACCATTGTGATTCACCATGGCAGCCACAATAGACGATAAGGAACAAGTTAATTTGATGGCGAGCAGATTTGAAGTAGAGTCTTTATCGTATCAACAAATAGAGAAACTTGATGATAATGTGCTTGCTAGTAAGTAATTTCAGGTTTGGATTTTCCATTGGCCGGGTTTTCTTTCCATCCATGTGTGGCTAGACTACGCCCACTATATTCCTCTCATGTGTCTACCCATTAGCTCATGTTTGAAATTTCCAAAAAATAGCACTCCCACCCGATGCTGAAGTCCTCGCCATTGAACCTTCTGGAGCAAGTGGCTGGGTCCAAACCGTTCGTATTGATACCCGCCAGAAAGCCGGTAATCAATCATACTTCATGAAAGTGCACACGAACAAAATGAGCACCATTTCACTTCTAGAAAAGTCCAGCGAGGACGGTAGCAAAATGATGGGCGGGATCTACGAGTCCGAAAAGGCCCTCTATGATTACTCGCCTGACCACATTCCGAAGCCCATGGGATGGGGCGTCTATGCCGCTGATCCAAATAAGTGGTTTTACATTGCCGAGTTCCATGATATGATTGACGAGGTGCCGGAAGCGAAACCGTTCGTCTCTATTATATCGCAAATTCACAAGGCGAGTATGGGGAAATCTCCGACTGGCAAGTTTGGGTTTCATGTCACGACTCATATTGCTATCTTGCCTAATGACAATACATGGCAGTCTTCATGGGAAGTTTGGTTTGCACAGGCGATGCGGAAAATGATCGAACTAGAGGAAATGGCACATGGGAAGGATGATAAACTGGAGAGTCTGAAGAAGGATTTGTTTGACAAGGTCATCCCTCGCTTGCTAAGGCCGCTTGAGACGGGAGGTCGTTCCATTCAACCTTGTCTTGTCCATTCAGATATTTGGCCTGGAAACATCATGACAGATGTAGACACAGACAAGATCATGATATTTGATTCTTGCACCTTTTGGGGCCATAATGAGGCTGATTTGGGAAGCTGGAGAGCCCCGAGATATAAACTTGGACGGCCGTTTTTCAGGGAGTATCAGAAAGCTATGGGCCTATCTGAACCACAAAGTGACTGGGATGACCGGAACGCTCTGTATGCAATGTACGTTTATCGAACTTTCAAGCTCTTCTTTCAATGTTTATAACCTCCTTCGACTGTTTTCCGTTATGTTCGTTTTACTACTTCGGCCAATTGTTCTATGCTCTTTATCAATTTATCAGTCTCTGAGGATACAAATGCCGAATGCTTATATACAAATGCTTACAACCTTCTTTTCTAGTCGATATGATTTCCTGGTCTCAGCTCTTTACGCGAGAGATGTGAAGTTTAGGAGCATGTAAGTCCTGCCTGACCAGAGGTTTATTTTGAAATAGCACTGGCTAATTCTATAACAAAAGGGCTATGGCTGAAATTCAGCGGCTTGTCGATAAGTTTCCCAATGGCTATGAGGGACCAGACGCACACTAGCTTGGCGTATTGGGCTTTCAACACCAGTTAAAGGTTTTTGCTTCAATTTCATGCCTGATGATTGATACTGCTGGAATTTGCGATGTTTGATAGTTTACGGCTTACTGGAATAGAGACATTCGTTAAATTTCGTCGTTATTTCGGCCTTAAAAAGAAATTTTCATGACTTACTAAACACTCAAAGGGGGTTTCAGACTTCAGCGCATCTAGTAAATAAACAATGAATTATCTATGCAAGTCGTTACCTGTAAAGCACGTGGTATTGAGGTACTCTTTGACGAGCTTCATATGCCCACTCCTGAACTATAGAACATTACCTCTCTTTGCCCTTACTCTCTCCAAATCTCCCATTTCCATTTTTCCTCCACCCCCAGCCCTTTATCCAAAGCACCACCAAAAGCGGCGCACACAACCCACTCGCTGCAGTCCAGACAGTATAACACCACCCAAGACCCACCTTCTCAACCAAGGGGCTAAGACCGGCTACGCCCGCAGCCGCAAATCCACAGCGGATGATACTGTAAGCAGCCTGGACCGTTGAACTGAGTCCCGGGTTGACGTCTGTAAGTAATGTGGCGCAGATGACAAAGGTACCGACTTGAGAGCTGCCGGAGAGGAATTGCATCACCAGTGGAACTGCAATGTGTGTTTTGTAGTGTAGTGACCAGCCGAATCCAAGGGTAGAAAGGGAGGAAATGACTAAGAAGGGTATTATTGAACGGAGACGGGCACGCTCTATTGGGAAATTTGTTAAGTCTGGGTAGAGGCTCGTTTTGGCTGTTTGATTCTTTGGCTGGGATTTAGGTGGTTCTTGTTCTAATTGTGAAGACGTGGTTGGAATGGAGGAGGAGTTTGACTCTGAGTCTGGAGATAGGATTGGAGGGTTCTGGAATTTGAGATTTCTGGCAACAACTCTGTAGTTGTAGTCAAGGAGTTTCCCGGTTTGAAGAGAGGCGATTACGCCGCCGACCCCTGCGGGAAGGTATAAAAGGCTGGTCATGAGAGGATTTAGGTGGTAAAGTACCGCCATCTCGGTGGCGATTGAGGTACCCAGGACGCTATAGATGGTGTATTGGATAGAACCAGTAACTATGACAATGACGGTCGCTTTCTGGCGGAGGGTGCTGAGACACGTAAACGGATTTGGAATGTAATGATTCCACTTTTTCGTGCTACTTCTGTCTCTACCTAGAACCTCTTGACTATCAGTCTGAGATGCTTCCTCCTTCCTCCTCCTCCTACTTTTGTAATCCTGATAAACAGATAATATTGATCTATTAATCCGGTATTTGGGCCTCAAACCCCCATTACCAACTATCTTCCTCTCGGTCTCTGGGAAGAATAATAGTGTAGCAGTGGTTTGAAAACCAGCAAAAATGCACAATCCCCAGAAAATCCATCTCCAACCCACCTGTTGTGTTATTACCCCCCCCAGAAGTGGACCTATACAAGGTGCTCCAGTTGTGAACCCAAATAAAAACCCCACATATGCTCCTCTTTCAGCTGGCATCGTGATATCAGCAATCACACCATGCGCAATAGCAATGGTCCCGGCGCTGCCGGCACTTTGTAAACAACGCAGGGCGAGCAGAGCAGCATAACTGTTTTGTAATGCTAGACCGAGGTTGGCCGTGAAGCAGAGGAGAAGAGCGAGAAGAGATACTGGTCGTCGTCCGTGACTGTCGGATAGATCGCCGATTATTGGGGGAAAAAGACCAGCGACAACGAGGTATGCGGATATTGTAAGGTTTATAGAGGAGATGGAGACGCCGAGGGATTGTGATAGGGAGGGAATGGCAGGGTAGTAGGTGAAAGAGGAGAGTCCGGAAAAGAGGGCGGTTGTGGAAGTCTGAAGGGTTATAGACTTCTTTTGAGTGGAGGTGAAGATTGAGTATGGTGGCGGGTTGGAGAGCTGGTGGGTTATCGATGTGGTGGTGACATTGCTGTCTGGTTGATTTGTGGTAGGGGTTTCAACATCTTCAATTGAGGACCCATTTGTAGTCATTATTTATCCACATGTGTATATATATATATATATAGCTGATATGGCTGATATAGAGTTGATATGTCAGAAGATGATCAGTTACATACACTTGTGCTGACAGCAAAATATCTGGACAACAAGGAGAATTACCAACCCATCTTAAGAATTGAAACTGTAGGGGATTTCGGGGACATATTCCTTTAAGAGTGAATGGAGTTCCGGGAAGTGCAACGGAGTAAGTATTTGCGTGCCAGTGGCATCTGGGTGAATTGGGGGGGGCAGTCGGGTATAAGCTTCCCTGGCTCCTTGGCTACTCTTGCAGGCACACGCTAGGTATCTTGGCACTTTGCTGGCACAACGCCTCACCACGCCTCATCTCACCTCACCACACCTCACCCGGGCGTGAATCGGAACGAACCAGCTAGAAAGCTGATCTCGTTTATGGACCAGAACAATTGGTGTCTACAACAGCTACATAAGCTGAGTTGTCAAGATGATCTACAATGGTAGCATGGGCCAGTATCGCAAGGAACTTCAAGAATAAGTAAGAAGACAAAAGCATGAGTGGAGGCAGCTGCAAACCGGGGAGACTCCCTCGACTCCTTATTCCTCAGCCCATCTTCGCTCTCGCAATGGCATCTCCCTCCCCTCCCTGACTCTACTTCCATCTTCCTCTGCACGCCAGTCCCAAAACTCTGCCAGTCTAACCTTCGAATATGACACACAATCAAAGTCTATCAAAGAGATAGTAGCTTGTACCAACGCCCAAACACCCCAGTAGTAACCCGGTAAACCTCTCAATCGATCTACCTCCGCCACGAGCTCCTCGACTTCCGTCTCCGTGACCTCTTTATCACTTTCTTTGTATTTTGCCAAGCTCTGAAGATACTCTTTAATGAAAGCACGTCGTAAGGACCGTGTAGGAAGCATATTGTAATCACATTCAAAACCGCCCCATTCTGAAAAATGGTTTGCAAGATCGAACGCCGCTGGACACGGCGACGCATACTCATAATCAATGAAGTGTAATTTGATCTTAGAATCACTCGCATCAGATGAATCTTTGGCATCTTCATTTTTCTTCTGGCTCTCTGATGGGATGATAATATTGGCGCTTAGCAGGTCGCAGTGACCAAAGACAAACTTGAGAGATTTAGTTAAAAGTGCTTCGAGAATTGAAGAATACCGTGCTTACATTGCTATAATCTTTATCTATTTTGAATGACTCCTGCACAAATCTGTCTAGCTCCTTCTGCAGGGCAACGTTGCGGTTTATTTCATTCTCATTCCTAGCTGGTAGCTTGGAAACCCACTGCTGGAGAACGGTCCATACGTTCCGGGACTTGAAACGAGCTGCAAGTTTTTCATTGCCATACCCTTCCCCATTTTCAGAAGGTATCTGGCTCGGTATAGGGAGTTTCGCATGCCACTCTGCCGTGAGCTCCGCAACTCCTCGCCAGATCGGTTCTTTGGCAAGGTCATCAGGCGTACAAGAACGACCGGGTAGAAACTTGCAAAACAGCCCGTTATTGAACCGAGCGACCAGTGGTGATGCAAGTTGATATTCTGATAAGAGAGCTTGTGTTTCAATCTCTGATTTGCGATCTATGAGTAGACTTGATTTGTTACCATATGCACGTAGCAAAACGGCATTCGCATCGTTCTCAGCCTCCGAATGTCCTGGGGATATTTTGGCAATCTTGAGTGTCTTTAAGGAAATATAGTTAGATGTCTATAGGTCTCCTGGAGAGTCCTAGAAAATGGTACTCACCGTGTTCATAATGCCATCTGTGAAGCGAACGATCTTTACTGGCCCAGGGAGAGTTTTCCATTCTGGGTATAAAGTATGAACAAGCTCAAGGGCCGTGTTTTCGCTGTCAAAATGCTCGTAAGATAGGGGTAAGTGTCGTAAAGAAGCTACAGATTTTGAGGGTGCCCTGATCATCTTGACCTGGAATAAATATTGCTTAAAAGCTTAGGGGATATAAGAGAAAGCTGTCTCTACAACGTCGCCTGGCCCAGGGTTTAGCCGGATAGTGTGGTTTTATGGTGGGCTAATTGTTATAGAACAAGTCTGTACATCAACAGAGGTGACGCAACGGTCAGCCTCATCGTCGATCGATTCGGGCTCACTGCCACCACAAGACACAAAACACACGAGGCTATTGGTTTCACTTCGCATGACTATGCCGGATTCGAATTCCTCTGATGCTTCTTATGCCTGGTTCGTTAGCAAAATGTGATGGTGGAGGATGGGTCTACATTTTAGTGCCACTTTATGTGGTATCTCAAGCCTCACCCGATCACTGTTGCAGCTAAGCATTCGTCAATCATTGCGATTTTGGGTTTCTGACAATCAGGGCCAGCGACCGGTCAAGAGGGTATTATAGAGTGTCACCTCACCCTCTCCCGGCTTCCCTATCAGCACATCGTAGCAGGATGTCTCCGGGCTCCAGCAGCGTTCAGCCAGCAGGCGTTCAGGAGCAGGCAGGCGTAAAGTCGTCGACCATCTATCGCCTGAACCGACCTCGCTCCACGGATTACCTCTCCAAACTGCATCCTCAGTACATCACCGCACCACGTCTAGGACGACGACGACACACTGCAATGCATTTGGATATGCGACATAACCACTGGCACCTGATGACTCGACATCCAATATACTCGTGCAACTTGATACTATGGCGGTAAGTCTAATAAGTACAAATGATGCCACGTTCACGTCCTAGCGCTGGAATGAGAGCCCCACTTCCATATTTTGCAGTCTAGCAAAGTAGCAGAAAATACAATATAATATATTGTATATGAATTTCATATCGACTATTTACTGACTTTTGACACTTGTACAGTCTGCACCTCCAGATCCCCAATCTCATCATCCCATCCGCCACAGGTCGTCGCTAGGTACTAAGTTCCTCGCCCGCCATATCAACAACCTCACTCTCTCCAAAAGCGACCTAGAACACGATGACACTAGCGACGATACTTGGGGCCCACTAGGCCTCAACCTTCTTCACGAACCTTCAGATCCACTTATTGACTTCATTTTTGTGCACGGGCTTGGTGGTGGGTCTAGGAAAACATGGAGCAAGACTTCCAGCATTGGACATTACTGGCCCCAAGTGTGGCTTCCCAAGGAGTCGCGCTTCAAAAATGTACGCATACACGCCTTTGGATATAATTCCAACTGGAGGCAGAGGGGTGCGAGCAGTCTTACCGTCCATGACTTTGGCCAAGCCCTCCTTGCAGCTATACATAACTCTCCTACGCTGAACCACAGCGAAAAGGATACGCCTATTGTATTGGTAGGCCATAGCATGGGAGGAGTTGTTATAAAAAAGATGTTACTACTGGCCAAGCAAGACCCAAGCTATGTCAGAATCGCTTGTCGCATTCATAGTATGTTCTTTTTGGCTACGCCACATAGAGGGTCAAATCTAGCAGAACTTCTGAGCAGTGTCATTAAACTCGCCGTTGGTCATGGATCAAAGGCTTATGTGGATGGTTTAGTTCCAAATTCTGAAGCGAGTCAGGCAATCAACGATCAATTCCGGCATAACTACCAGGGAATTCATCTGAAATCTTTCTTTGAGACCTTGCCGACTGCCCTGGGCTTGATTGTGGACAAAAACTCTGCTATCCTCGGGCTTCCTGGGGAGGAGGTACAACTTCTCAATGCCGACCATTCCAATGTGTGCAAATTTGAGAAACCTTCTGACAACAACTATTGCACGATTCGAAACGCTTTTATTACCACCATTACATCGATTGAGAAGACCTATCTCACCCCTAAGACCCAACAGCGAGATGATCAAATGAAAACACTTTCTGACTATCTCGGATTAGTAGATCGACCAAACACAGATTTGACGGCCATAAACCACCACCAGACCGAGGGTTCTTGTTCTTGGCTGACTGATAGCCCCCTTTTTCTTAAATGGCAACAAGGACTTGATGATTCACCCAAATGTTACTGGTTGAGTGGCGAGCCCGCTTCTGGTAAATCGACATTAGCTGGCCACGTTGTGAGATACCTTGATGAATGTAACTGTGACGTATCGTACTTCTTCTTTAACGACAGCAACTCGAGAAAATCCAAGGTAGCGAAACTACTCTGTTCCCTTGCTTGGCAGATGGCGTTATCCAATATAACTGTGCGTGAGAAGCTGCTTGCAATGTGTGAGGAAGGAATTACAATCAGCCACACTGACGAGGTCTCAATATGGCGCAATCTGTTCACAACGCTCATATTGCGTACTGAGCTACGACAGCCTCAATACTGGGTTATTGATGCTCTTGATGAGTGTGCGAACTATGCTGCACTTTTCCCTTTCCTCAATAAGATCGAGGAGCAATTTCCCCTGCGTATTTTCCTTACTAGTCGACCCTCGCTTACCGTTGAAAGGCTATTTCAACGCGAAAATGTAGCAAAGATCGCGAGTTCCATAACCCTGGAGGCGTCTTTGGGAGATATCAAACTGTTCCTCGAGGAGCATGCTTCTTATCTGTTGGCTGAAAGTGAAGAGGAACGACAACAGTTGGTGCAGCTTGTTCTAGACAAGTCGAATGGTAACTTCCTGTGGACTGCTCTGGTTGTAAAGGAGCTTGAGGATGCAATTAGCAAAGAACAAGTTCGTGAGATACTCACCTCAGTCCCAAAGGAGATTGGAAACCTCTATAGTCAAATCTTGCGCAACGTAATGGCTACACCGAAATATGGCGTCATCTCAAAAGCAATTTTGAGGTGGACGCTTTGTGCATCACGCCCATTACTCGTCGAAGAGCTGAAGGAAGCTCTAAAATTAGACGTTGGCGAGACCCTGAGTCAACTCGACAAAACAATAGGTTCAATTTGCGGAAACTTAGTCTCCGTTGATACGGAATCCAGAGTCAAAATCGCCCATCAGACGGTGCGAGAATTCTTATTCCAAGAAGAGGCAACCCATGAATTCGCGATGGATAGAGCTGAGGAACATGCTCGGATAGCTGATATATGCCTTGAATATCTCTGTGGGGATGAATTGAGACCACCAAGGGTTCGGCGCGGGACCCACGCTCGTGCGAGTAAGAACCAACGGTCAGTATTCGCAGCATATGCTGTTGTACATTTCTCGGAGCACATTGCTCGAGCGACCTCCTCAGACACCTCTCGATTAACAAGCTTGAACAATTTCTTTATGAGCAACTCTCTCGCTTGGATCGAAGCTATTGCAACGACTCGGGACTTGTCCCCCATCATAAAAACTGCCAAGAACATCAAAGCCTATCTAGAACGGCGAGGCAAATACAAAGCCCCAATAGGCATCGAATTCTCGAACGTCTCGGAATGGACAGATGATCTTATTCATCTAGTTGCTCAATTTGGAATGGCTTTATTAGCAAGTCCTCATGCTATTTACCACCTCATTCAACCTATTTGCCCTAGCCAGTCGATAATCTTTCGGACCTTTAAAAGTCATTCTCGAGGTTTACAAGTTATACATCTTTCTCAAAAGACCTGGGATGATAGACTCTGTTGTATTGTGAAACCTGATACACAGATCCTCTCAGTAAGTTCTCGCGATAATCGATTTGCTCTTGGTACATCTAATGGCCGGGTGTATATCTACCAAGAATCAACCTTTCAAGAGACACTACAGTTGATCCATGGGGAACCTGTTCGACGCCTTGCATTCACAGCGAGAAGTACCTGTCTTTCCGCTGCTGGTAGGCGGAAGATCAGCTTTTGGAATTGTTTCACTGGCAAAATGCTCTGGTCCATTGCTACTAAAGATGAGATATTGGCGCTTGCCTTCAACGAAGATGACACTCAACTGTATGCAGCTACGAGAGCTAACTATGTCATGTTGTTGGATATCCAGAAAGGGGAGAGAGTAAGTGCCTTTAGAATTTTTGACTGGGACGAGGATGAAAAAGGAGAGCATTCCTTTAGGCGTCCTCCGATGCACATCGATATTTCCGTAGGACTTGGACTTTTAGGGGTGACCTACCGACTGAGGCCAGTAACGTTTTGGGATTTGGAGACCAATGAATTTGCGGGGCAGTTTCATCGATCGCGTGCCGTATACCCAGAGCCTTTCATATCTGCTTTCATTTTCAATCCCAATCCAGAGATCACTCTTGCAGCTGCTACCTATCAGGACGGGAAAACTATTACGTTCGACCCAGAAGACTTGAAAGCGCAATCGGGGGCGGATACCGATGCTACGATACTCGCTGCTTCACCCGATGGGACAGTATTGGCAACGGGGAGCGGAGACGGAATCATCACGTTGTATGACTTTGAGACTATGAAGATGCTCAGGCAAATCCATTTAATCCAGCAAGATATCAGAGCTATTACCTTTAACAGCACCGGAACGCGGTTCTTCGACATCAGAGGAGATTATTGCAACATATGGGAGCCATCTGTACTGATCCAGGGCATCACATCAGAGGACTCCTCCAGTACAGGCTGCAGCGATAAGGAATTACCAGCGCCAGGCATCAGCTCTGCCAGCACCTATGACGTCGATTTAGTTATAGTAGCAGTGACTGCTCATAGTGGCAGTGATTACGTATTTTGCGGACGCGAGAACGGTACCGTTGCTGCTTATTCCACTAAATCGGGTTTGGTAGCCCAGGAACTCTTCAAGCACGATGATAACGTTGCGGTCGACTTCCTTGCATGGAATCAGCATGAGAATGTTCTCGCTAGTGCAAATCGATCAGGACGAGTTGTCATTAGAAAACTCGTGAACTTGGGATCAGATCTTTTCGAAATCAATGAGCCTATCTTGGATGAGATGTCTCCTTCTGTTATCCACCAGCTACTTCTGAGTCCCAATGGCAAGAGACTTTTGGTTTCTACGGAAGATCTCGCTACTCTTTGGGACCTCACGAATGGGACCATTGTAGAAACGCATCCTGCAGAGCTGCCCCTTCAACTGACCCAGAAGTGGGTTAGTCACCCAGAAATTGAGAGACTTTTTCTTTTTATCGGCGGAAATATCCAGGTATTCGATTGGAATACACTCAAAGAGTTATCGGTGAAGCCTAGTGGAATTAACGTCGGGTCAGCTTTTTGGGATATATCCAATATCATCTTGCACAGTGGAGGTAGAAATGTGCTGGCCGTGCTCACTAGCCCCACAGGCTCTGATTTGCCTCCTTCGATTGGTCTTTTGCCTTCCACAGTTCTCTTGCCTGACCATGATCGCACACCAACGCTCATGTGCCAGAGGAGCCTGGCTAAAGATCTGAAAGCCATAGTTGGTGCTTATAAATCATGGCTCATCTTTCTTAACCATAATGGATGGATTTGCTCCATTAATATGGATACTGCGCTCAACAACAAATTTTATATAAAACATTGCTTTGTACCTCTTCAGTGGCAGATCGGGATTGGTACTGCTTCCATGGCAATTACGCCGAAGGGAAGTGTGGTCATAGGCGTCAATGACGAGATTGTGATATTTCATAATGTTTTGGAGTTTGAGGAGAAGGTCCCACTTAGTGAGTGGGTTTCTATAAAATAGTGGTTGATTTCAGTTGCACGGTGAAACTTGAAAGTCATCACCATGTGATTAGCATAGTGCCATAACTTCGCACAAGTTTTATATCATTTCAAAGATATGTCTGTAATATATAATGACTGGGGGATTTCACTATTGGATAGAATGGAGTTTGAGTACGTTATTTGATGGAAAATATAATATATTTTCTATCAAGTATCTGTTCGGGATTATAGTCTGAGAACATCTAAGGACTTATTATCCAAAAAATGAGCATTGGTTGCAAAGAATCACAAATACTCATTTGCGTACTAAAATTATGCCATTTATATCCGAAATAGTCCAAGGAAAAAGACGATCACACCTCCAAACCAAACAACACCTCATATAAAGAATTCTTCAAGATATTCAATCCGCTTCTCAACTTCTCTTCCGTAATTACCATAGCAACACACATTCTAATCCTCCTCTGGTTCGGAAAAACTAACAGTCCATCTCTCAAGCAAACCGCACATATAGCACGCACAGTGTCCTGCCCGCCAACTAACTCCTCATTAAGCCAGACTCCCAAGTCTGCACCCACAGCTGTCACATAGGAGATGAACTCCCAAATGCCACGGCCGTGTCTATTTCGATCGGCTTTCCAACCCTCTGTGACATCCAAAAACACACGCTCAACAAGCAAAGCTTTCGCAACCAATCCCTCCTCATCGATGACTTGCAGAGCAGCAATCGTAGCTGCTATAGCTATAGGTGACATTCCATATGTTGACATTATCTCCTTCGTCCCAACAAGATCCATGCACTCGCTCCGTCCAAGGACATATGTTGCCGGGTAGACACCGCCCGTTATGGACTTGCCAAATGTGACCAAATCTGGCTTAGGCAGTGGTTCTTGCGTCTGGGGGTCTCTCTCAAGGTAGTCAGAGCAAAGAAATCGACCTGTTTTGCCGCAGCCCATGCGCACCTCGTCGGCGATGAAAAGTATGTTATATTTATGGCAAAGAGCGCGAACTCCCTCGGCATAAGCAATTTCGAGGTCCTTGGAACTAAATAGGGAAACTTTCATAAGAGACGGTTTTCCCCCATAGTGACTCTTCTTTCCTTTCCTTTTTGGATCGTGTGGGAAGGGGAAGGGGGGATGTGCCCAGAGTGAGTCTAGAAATACTAAGACATAATGGCATATGACTGTTCAAGAAAAAGAGATGCGAAAGGGAAAAGGTTTGAATGCTTACGGTAAATGGCCACGTATACATTCTAATACGACTGCTGCTATGCGAGCATGATGAGTTTCTATGCAACTTCTCATTATTTCTAGGTCTCCGTAGGTTAACAACTCCCTTGTGCACGGATTATAGTTGATGAGATGCGGGTCCTGGATGCCATACCCTAAAATTAATCCGTCAATAACTGGTTATAGTTGAAGCCCAGATTTATCTATTTCCAAAACTTCTCAATCATGCAAAAAAAAAATTATAGGGAAACAGCAATGTATAGAAGAGGTTAGTCTTTTGAGGATGAACCCACATACCAGCGCGCGCGGGTCCCGGATTTTGCAAACTCCACATCGAGGTTGAAAGGCCATGATAACAACCCGCCACACCCAGTATTAGGAGGTCCTGAGGATCAATCCCACGCTTGGCGATGCCCCATTTGCGAGCGATCTTGCAAGCAGAATCTACAGCGTCAGTACCTGAGACCATAGAGATTATTTTGTTGTAGCCGAAACGCTTGCACATCATTTCGGCGAAGCTGGGCCATAATGCTGTATGGGTGGCTGCATTTACTAGCGATACTAGGGGAATGGGTTAGATTTTATTTTGACTAGTGAGTTTGGGAGTGGCTGTTTTTAGAGATGAAGATGGTAGCTGTTTAGAGTGTTATTGAGCTTAACGAAAAACGCGGTACCCTGGTGGAGCTATGATGAGCAGAGAGTTGTCAGTTACCATCTCAAAAAAAAGCAAAAACTACAGTTTGCTCCACATATACAGGTCAGCAGTCTAACCTTGACCTTACCTGCTCAATAACAGCTTCAATAATCTTCGGGTGTGAATGCCCTTGATTGACAGCTCCGAACATACACACAAAATCTAGATACTCCTTTCCATCCACATCCTAAATTTGCCCTCAATATTAGCTCTAGTGTCTTAATCACGTTCGGAGAGCTGGAGGAAAACAAGGATTAACTTTTGATAGATACCCATATTTTAACGCCTTTGCCTCTACTTATGAATGCTGGTAGGGGATCTAATCCACCGGCCGAGTACTGGTTTTCTAATTCGAGAAGTTCTTTAGATCTGGATGATATGTAGCGATATTCCATTTTGAAATGCAATAGGGAGGTTCAGTAATTTTCAACGGTGTCGTAGAGTTCAATAATTGATAATTTGAAACAGGGCGGCTGGTAATGGAAACCTAATCAAAACAAACCGATACTGATAAATATTACACAAAATAGACCATCGCACTTTGTCAAACATGAGATGACAAAATAAGACAGGTACGCAATGTAATAAAGCTCTGCGGCTCCTTTTCCCCTCTTCTTCCACGGATTTTGGTGCCGTGCCTCGAAGATTTCTGCATGACGGCAATAATGTATTAAGGTACCATCGCAGCTATATACCAGGTTCATTACTGGCTTATGAACTTCGGGACCTTTACGAAGTGGCCATACATAGTGCGAGATTCTGGTTTGGGAAAGTAAGGGCACTGGAGTGCTTTTTAAAGCCTTTGAGGGGGTTACACAAGAAAATTCCGGGGTAGTTAAATCTCCCGATGCAGAAATATGGCGCATGATTGCTTGACTATACAGCAACGTAAAACAACTTCACATGAGAGATATGTTATTTATGTTTCTCACATAGATGGACAACGTGGATAATATTATAACCAATTTTAAAGCTTTCCTGCTTTTCTTAACTCGACAACTTTTTCAAAATGAATCTTTTCGAGCCAGCTCTGGCCAAGGCCGCATTTTCAGTGCTGATTGTTCTGAAATAAATAAATGAGGGAAAATTCCCATGCTTTAACTTACGTATCGCCGATGGGGTATACTTAGATTAGGTTCCAGGGTTCAAATTCTTTTTTACGGTGCAGAGATTGGAGCGCATACCAAGCTGGGGTAGAGTCTTTGTAATCCAGCGTCTCAGCACCTCCAAATGCACCATCGATATGACTATATGTACAATTTCAAAATCAATGTGCGCCTCCCGGGTTTGACACTTCCCTCTTTGGGCAGGGCATGTACACAGTCATGACTTACTGTTGCGTGGCAGTTTTCAATTTATTATACCGCCCAGCACCCCCTTTCCTCATTCTCACACGCTTTTGCTCGGCCCTTCGGTCTGACTTTATCATAATTGACACTCATAGAGTTCTTCGGTATGTAATTGCTGCATTAATTATATACATATAAATACGCAGATTAGATATGGAGCCCGTAGGCTAGATGCATCGAGATATGGGACAGCGTGGAGGCATATGGAGTGTGAAGCACCTCTTATCCCTCTTACGTCACTCAAAATCAAACAACACTATAACAAAATCACATTTGATTATTCCTGATAATTTAAAGCCAGCATACATGAACTCCATTAAATAACCATGGCAATCCCAAAATTCTGGGTAAATGCTCGCCTCTACATGTGTTTATCTACAATTATGCCATTTCTAATACTAATATCTAATCTGTTTCTCTTGAAAAGTACTAAATGACATTTATCAAGTCTATATTATCCTTGAGAAAGACAAAGGTCCCAACGTGCCATTTTGCCCATCTATGATCGGCTGGGCAATTATGCTAATATGGTGGGCTCGCGAAAGGTGGCATGTGCTAGTATATAATCGGAGCATCTCGTCTAAGTGTGTGTCTTAACTATATAAAGTTCCTCCTTTTATATGCGCTACTTTAAATAAGAAGGTCATCTACTCGTGGCAGCTGGCGGAAAAGGCGCAAGAGACATAAAAGCCAGTTTTGAATTTTCTCCTAGACCAGGCTTTGAATATCAACATAATCCGGATTCAAGAGAAACCAGAGGGGAGTTCTCACTCCGCATACGAGTCGATGTCAAAGTATTTCCATATTACTTGTTTTCTTATACATTGGTTTGGCTATTTTCATAATGGTGTTCTTCCGATAGATGTTGTAAGTAATATTATATGTCATCTTTAGGTTACTGTCGGAAGGAATGAACCTGTGAATTTTGCCTTGATTAACTTAATTGAAAGCTGCTCTAAATGGGTTCAAAATAAAAAGAAATACGTAGCAGTAATTAGTTAGTAGATAAAGTATATTTAAAGGCTAAGTTACTTTTTAGACATAAAGGCAACCCTTGCGGATAGTAGCAATGATAGGGCTAACAATCTTGGGAATGGATACGTGATTTGAAAGTGAATCCGTGTTTTTTGGTGTCTCTATCTAGGTGTTGGAAAAGGGGCCCCTCCCCTTTCCCTCAGGGTAAGCGAATACGATTTACGAAGTGCCTCGGCAATAATTTAGCGGTTTATGAAGCTCAACGTTAGCGCCAACCCCTCTCAACGTACAGCAACACTTCCGTACCTGAGATATACAAAAAGATGTCCAAAATCATAAGTGTGCTCGTCGGAACCACATTATCACTCGCAGCTGCCTATACACTTGCTCAATACTTTACTTTTGTTCCTGATTTTGACATCTGGGTTGTTTCTCTAATCGTCTTACTCAATTTGTTGCAATGCCTACCGAATCAAGCTTCCCCAAGCTCGATATCCCCAAAGTAGATCTTTGGGGACTTTTGTTTGAGCGGAAGGATAGACCTTATCCTGATAACAAAGGTATGATATTATCTCTTGGATCTTCTGCTCGTGCACCACGGTAGCTGATATAAGCAAATAGTAATTTATACGGATCCCGATTCTTTGCGATCTTATACCTATGCTCAGATCCGCGACACCGCCATTGAATTTGGAAAAGGTCTGAAGTCTATTTGGGACTGGAAGAAAGGCGATGTGCTAGCACTATACACGCCCAATTGCATAGACACTCCGGCGATAACATGGGGAACGCATTGGGCTGGCGGAATTCTATCTCCTGCCAACCCAGGTTATACTGTTGACGAATTGGCTTTCCAGCTTAAGGATTCAGGGGCCAAAGCTATCGTAACACAGAAAGAGTTTTTGAAGCAAGCTTTAGAAGCAGCAGAGAAGGTTGGCATTGCAGGAAACCGCGTCATATTAATGGGCGATGAAAGAGACGAGACGCTCAAGACCAAACACTTTACACATATCAGGAATATATCTGGCTCTAGTAGGTACCGGAGATCAAAGATAGATCCTCAGAAAGATTTGGCATTTCTTGTATATAGCAGTGGCACAACAGGTCATCCAAAAGGCGTGATGCTCTCCCATGAGAATATTGTTGCGAATGTCCTTCAGACCAAGGTTGGTGAGGGGGGAAAGTTGAGTTGGGAGGGGGGAGTGTACGGTCAAGGAGACAAAATTCTCGCCTTTCTACCGTTCTTCCACATTTATGTAAGACACTCACATCTGGCATCCTCGAAGAAGGAACTTCTCTCCCGAAGATGTAAAGGCTGACTGAAATAGGGATTAACATGTTTGATCCATACAGCTATATACTCCGGTCTCGAGCTAATCGTAATGCCCAAATTTGACCTAGAGAAATTTTGCACACACATTCAGACGCACAAAATAACCTTCGCCTACATTGTCCCACCCGTCGTTCTCTTGCTAGGCAAATCTCCCGTTATCGATAAATTCGACCTCTCATCCTTAAGAATGCTAAACTCTGGCGCCGCACCCCTAACAAAAGACCTAGTTGATACTGTCTACAAAAGACTCAAGATACCCATAAAGCAAGGCTATGGACTAAGTGAAACAAGCCCTACAACACATATGCAAGCATGGGAAGATTGGAATGTCTACGTCGGATCAGTAGGAAAGCTGCTGCCTAATCTAACTGCTAAATACATCAATGCGGAAGAAAAAGAAGTCCCGGCCGGTCAAACAGGCGAATTATGGATCAAAGGTCCTAATATATTCAAAGGCTATCTTAACAATCCAGTTGGGACTAAAAATGCATTAACCGATGATGGATATTTCAAAACTGGTGATGTCGGTCACCAAGATTCAAAAGGCAATTTCTATATCACAGATCGCGTGAAGGAGTTAATCAAGTATAAAGGATTCCAGGTTCCGCCCGCTGAATTGGAGGGGTTGTTGTTGGGAAATGATGAGGTGGATGACGTAGCTGTTATTGGAATTTACGAAGAGGATCAAGCCACTGAGGTATATTTGAGCCCAAACTTTTTGACCCCCCAGTTCTAGCTCGGTAATTTTGATGCTGATATTGAGAACAGGTACCACGAGCATATGTAGTCCCTAAGAAAGGTGTGGAAGCTTCTCCAGAAACAGAAAAACGCATTGTCGCCTGGATCGCTGGAAAGGTTGCAAGTCACAAACGGATTAGAGGTGGAGTGCGCTTCGTGGATGAAATCCCCAAAAGTGCAAGTGGCAAAATTTTGAGACGTGTATTGAAGGAGCAAGCATTGGCTGAAAAGAAGAAGGCTAAGTTGTAGATATGGATAGACATAGATATATAAGAGCTTCAATGATAGTTCTATCAAAAGAACTGTCCTAAATTATCTTCTACACATTATCTCAAGTGGTTAGATCTTTTGTTAAAGTTTTCCATTTCTTGTGGGAAGATTGCACAATTCCACTCGATTCTAAATGCTCGTGGGAATCTTTTGGAGCACAATCGGTAAGGAATGCTAGTGTCATATCTACTATGCATCTACTCATCAAAATTTAAAACTGGTTTGATAGTGAACTGAAGTTTTAGGTTGCTCACTTTTATGTGAATATAAGACTTGATAGGCTAGAAGAGTTTGGCACAAAAATTTTGCTTGAGAAGTTGCACTATTCAGAAATTGCTGTGCGGTATATATTAGGTCACGAGATTATCACGCACATGGTCTACAGTACGGAACAAGGTTTTAGAGGCAGATCCAGATTGTTAATTCATGAATAGTCCATCCTGTATGGCTGGCACACCATACGTAAACGGAACATCCCATAACCCAAAATCAGTTGCCTCTCGTTGACAATAACTATGAAGGTGGATACCTAATAATCATGCTCTTCGGACCGCACAATCCATATGAACTACGCCTTGGACTGGGTGGCGAATTCAACCAACAAGATGTGCCACCTAATTATACCATCTTGTATCGAGTGGTTGTTGAAATCGACAAGATGTGCCACTAACCCATCATGTAGGAACCTTGAGAACATTACAGATTTCCAAAGACGCGCTTACAAAATCTGTAATCGGCTGGAGTCGCCGTCCCTGTTATATCGGTATAGCCATGTATAACCAGGGAGAAGACTACAAGATTCAGTACTTAAGAGGGTTAGCACACAACTGTAGTAATGACTGGGGCCGCGTAATTACCTTACCTAGTAACCACCCAATTCTGCACGTCGCTTCGTACAGTATTGGGCTGAACAAAATAGAAATAAACCCAATACCCGTGGGCTCTCTTGTCTTTATCGCACTAAAACCAAATACTTAAGCATCCCATGGACAGTCTCATGAATGAGAGAAGTGTTGATTTGAGGCAGTGATATTGTGACACGAACCCTCAAAAAATAATTTTCACATCTCATCCATACTATGCGGGCAATCAAAGGTACATTAGTGTCTAGTCGTTGGGTTTTGTGCGTGCACTGATCAAATCTAGTGCACAGTCATCCTCAGGACTGTCTCAGCGAGATAACAAATATGCCAATGGTAAATATCAGTTTTTTGGACTGCGTTCGTGAAAAGGTTTGCAGTATCTAAACCGTAATTTGTATATGGCTTTACGAAGTCGCTGGCGGGGCATTGCAGGTTGCATGGCACATGCACAGAGATCATCTGGCATACCTATTCCCTACTCGGAAGGCACCAGTGTTACCAAATGCCCTGTTGCCGGCTTGCATCGAACCTGTCGCCTATATTTCCATGTCTGTCTCTTCTCTTGATGCTAGTGGGCTAGAGATTTTTCAGGTGTTTGAGCACCTTCTGGCAAGACGTGACCATACCATCTCTTGCACTGCTATTCACAGTGTTCACAACCAATACGGTAGGGAATCGCAGGGTCTTACGATAACCTTAGATCTTCTTGGGCCGAGTCCCCTTTAAAAAGTTAGCGTTTAATGGCAAGAAGTGAGGTGTTGTCTTTGGGCACTGTCTGTGTTACAAGAACTATTTTAGGCTTCTGAGACAGCTGGTTGACTTCTAACCTCAATGGGACTCGTTTGCATAAAATAAAACACTTACAAATGCTGGCTTCGGAGCATAACATGGCTCGCCAAACCATGCTAACTATCACGCTTATCTCCTTCAGAAAAGATCTCCATAATGGCGGTTAACAGCTCCCCAGCCTCTGCCTTGTTTCATCTTCAAAGAACCTATTCTGACTACATGTAACAGTGAAGATGAACATTGCAAGCATCAGCTGCTGTCTTCCAGATACTCAGGCAGGCCCCGTGTATCCTTCTTCCTCCACACCAACACCAAAGAGAACCTCCAGACGTGGGGCCTTTTAAAGTCGTACCCAGGACAAAAGGCGATTTATGTTTTCAGTATAAAGCAACAGATGTAGAGCAGTAGGATTCAGCTTTCCGATTAAATTTCTTCATTACGTTACCTTCAGTACATAAGTTACAGTAAACGCATACTTATGTAATACCACTGAAAATGATAGTGTTTGTACAGAAGTCGAAAATACTGGCCAACATAATGGCACGATAGTGGTGTCGGGGGAACAGATGATTGAAGCTCCGACGAACTTAATCTAGCCGCGCTACACCTTATATAGCGATACAGAGGTTGTGCTCGTTTGCAAGCTACAACCTAAAGTTTGGTCGCAAATCAACCAAAAAATTCGCCAGCAACGAGTGTTTCCCATGGCTTGCCAGTTTCCCAGACGCGCTCCATTAGTTTGCGAGCTTTGCGAACTTGGGTCATACCGGATCGTTCAACAACTTTGATCCTTTCCAAAATGTCGGCACGTTGCCTCTCATCTTCAGTTTCACAGCCAGCAGTGAACATTGGAAATAGTAGACATGCCTCTGCACTGCTTCCTCGCCTGACCTTGTAAAGAGCACCGAATATCTCCCTAACAGCTGTTTGTACATCTCTATGCTTAGAAGTTTTGCCGAAAATTCGTCTGTGTAGATGGACAAGTCCAGCCCAATGGAATGCTTCATTTGTAGCGGCCATCTCCAGACTATCCCATTGATAGGCGGCTTCCCCAGCAGATTGCATATGTGTGCAAGGTTTTGCAGGGTGCAAACGAGACGATGCTAGATCAATCTCCAATTTTTGAGCTCGGGCTACTACATCTTCCGATGGCTCCCACTCTGCTCGAATAGTATGATCAGGGCCAATCCTTGACCCATCACAAATTCTAGATAATTCTGCGATCTTAGCAAGTATATGAACACATCGACTTGTAAACCCTAAGATGCAATCTATCGAAAATTCGTTCTCGGTGTCCGTTTCGTAGTCAAGAATCCATGAGGATAAAGAAGAGTTCACTCGCACACCACTTAAACTCCCGAGAACGTCAAGATACGCGAACCAACTCCAGAGGAATGATGAGACTTTATCACCACGTGAGGCGGTCTGCAATCTTTGGGGTCCACCCCTAGCAGCGATCATTTGACGAGCTGTATCTAGATGATTTTGCCACGGGACTTCAACACCAAAGGATTTTGGAGAGATAATCTCCAAAGAGGCAAGCATAATGGTCGTGGCTAAATTAGCATCGCTTATAATTTCACTTGGTTCGTTTAGAGCACGTCGAAGGTTAGGAAAAATACTAAGATGACAGGAATTAGCGAATTTCTTTTTTGGTTTCAGTTCAGCAAACATTGAGTGATGGAGTCCGAGATTGGGTGTTTTACTCACTCTTGAACCCATAAAGCAATGCGAGTCGCTGGTTCTGGTTGGCCCAGATGCCGAGCGCGATGCGAGGCGGAATATGCTAATAGCAAATTCATCAAGTTATCATCATGAACAGCCATTTGAGGTAGAATGCTCTTGAACGGGTTCGATGAGCAGTTGTGGGGAATTAAGCAACCTGCGGTATGATTAAGAAAGTGATGAAAGTACAGAAGGTTCATCGGGTTCTCAAGTAGTTTGCTAGGTAACGGCTCCAAGATCCTGGGTATACATATCGCAACTGGTTTATTGTAATAGACTCCATCTTCGAAGCTAGTATCATTTTCTGTACCGAAACCAAACTCGACTGGTGAAGCTTCACCACCATTCTTTACGGAGAGATCAAGGTGGTCTCTCACGGATGCAGGAGAGCTTCCAGATATGGCATTTGCATCATCGTTTTTCCCAATATCAAGATCCTTGAATCCTCTGTCTATTCCATAAGTTGTTGTATCTTGGTAGGGGTCGTTGAGTTGCAGGGACCAATCTTGAACACTATGACTACTACCGCCGCTGGAACGATCACTCTGGCAAGGCATTCCGGGTGGACCTGATAAGAGGGAGCTTACAGAGAGCCGCCTAAGATTATCTGGGGAATCGGCATGTAGTGACGGCTTTGAGGAGTAGAGTCTATGACCATCATCGCTATGGCTAGATGCGGGCGTCAAAGGAGTGCTAGTAGAACACGGGGCGGCGATATTTACACTAGAGTCTTGAGACTCAGAGTGGTATA
>Ga0247734_1000615_pt1 | contig 29857 bp, 32 predicted proteins | sample UWRJL103311B2_FD_180933 | JGI IMG/M metagenome (GOLD analysis project Ga0247734, IMG submission 180933) | Plant litter microbial communities from Arlington Agricultural Research Station in Wisconsin, United States - UWRJ-L103-311B-2 | ecosystem: Environmental > Terrestrial > Plant litter >...
AATTAGACTCGAACTCTCACAAAACAGCTCTGCAAGATCGGTATAGCTGGAACAATTAAGCTCATTGCCAGATCAGTATGTCTGATCTTCCTTCTAAAATACTCGTCATCTCTAGTTTCAAGAACAGCATGATACTGGCGGTCTTAGATTAATAGGTGGCATTATTTTGCTTTGAAAAGGGAGGAGGCTACGTAGGCGAACGTCAGCTGTTACAGTAGTTGATATCTGCTGTATGCCAAGCTTTTATTGCTTAACCTTTACGCCCGGCAGATGGTTGAACACAGCTCATACAGCTCATACAGTTCACAATCCACGCATTCGTGTATGTTTCAAGGTTCCTATTTCGATCTCCGCCATGGACAAAACTATTGGTAGAAACTGTCGTTGTCTGGAAGATACTTGCCAACGTTGGGTTCCAATTATCAGCTGGTCCTCATATGCCAGTGTCAATACAGGTGAAAACAGTTTGGGCTTAGAAATGTATACTGGGGCTGCTTCAGCAGTGATACGGGATGAATCAACGTGATTGAAGATGGGACCGAGTAGGGAAACAGGTACGCAGGATATCAGCAGAACTAAGGGGCAAGAAGGGATGAATGTATGAATAGATACAAGGTTAGAATGTGTATCCAGCCTGTTTTGAGTCCTCAACAATAACCTGAATTGGAGTAATTTTCCTTCAAGGACAGGCCAAAACTGCTATCTAACATAGGTTTTTTGAGAGTCAATTTTGGGGAGCCCTGCTCGAAGGGTGGCCACAACAAAGCCCAAGATATCCTGATAAAGCTGGGTTATATTCTCGCCACCTTTTCACCAGAAGCCTAAGAGTGCAGTACATAAATGCAGTGAACTCGAGTAAGCAAACAGCAAGATAACAGGATAGCAAGGCAAGTCGAAGATAGCAAGATAGCAAAGATGGGTCAACTAGCCCAATATAAAAGATGGGCCGCCACCTTCCAAAGGCTAATTCCTCAACCGCCAGAGATCCGATACAGGAAGGTTATGGAAATGAAAAAATGAATCAAATTGATCCTATGGCTTGCTCCATATTAACTTGCAGTTCATATAGTAAATTTTGTCGAGCGTGTGGTCTTCGGATATGCAGGTTATGTCAAACTTTCAATGCTGGTGGGCATGGGGCGGTAGGGGCTACAATGCCAAGCCCGAATACACGGGAGAGTGCCGTTATTGGCCTGGAATATAAGGCTTACAAGCCCAGGAAGTAGCTAGCTATCTATATATCTATTACTGCATATACAAAACACCAGATACTTTCTCCTATATCAATACGTGGTCCACAGGTAGATAAAGTTCGTTGGGTTCGTGTACACTTCCGCTCACGGTGACAATATCGGATCAAGTCGAATTCACGCAAGCCTTTTATCTACAATAACTGGTTTGTTGAGCTAACTAGCATAGTAAATCTCAGCCTCTGGCGACGTAGTAAGTGACCTATCTTGACCTATCCTATCATGGTGTGCATCACCACCCCTGAATGGTACGTACTGCTACTGTACCATTGAACCACCCTTGAAGGGGCGTAGCAAAAACCTTAAAATTCTTCTCGCCAAAAGATCTCAAGAAAGAGAAGGAAAAAAAAAGATTAAAAAAGGGAGGGAAGGGAACCGCAAAGCTCGTCATCACCCACGGACTATCATTTTACTTTAGCCTGGATTCCCATTTTCTCTTATCGATCCACACGTGACCCTGATTGACCCCTCAGCCTTACCAGTCCCACTCCCAGCACCTTGAAGGTTTTTAGTGTATGGTTCCGCCGGTAGCGGGGAAGCTCTACTTGTTTTCACCTTTTTCTTATCACTTACCTTTCTTTTTCCCAACCTCACCGACTTTATTAAACATCAACTTCCACTGAATTCCCGTTGCCAGCCTTACTGAGCAGCAACATTAATACCAACAAACTCTCCATCACCAAACGCTCCCCCAATTGCCCAAGATGTCAAAAGGCCGTGTCTGTCTGGCCTACTCTGGTCCGTCCCCTTGACTTACTCCAAATCGCCTGATTCCCAACGCAACCTTGACTAACGCCCGCACAGGTGGTCTCGATACCAGCACCATCCTACGCTGGCTCCTGGACGAGGGTTATGAGGTCGTCTGTTTTCTAGCTGACGTTGGACAACTGGAGGATTTTGACGAGGTCAAAGCCAAGGCGACCAAGATTGGAGCAAAGAAGATGATAATCCTGGATTTGCGTCGCGAGTTCGTTGAGGAGCTATGTTTCCGTGCCATCCAGTGCAACGCACAGTATGAGGGAAGATAGTACGTACCATCTTAATACTCTTACGTTATCTGCGCCGACTAACCCTCGTCTAGCTTGCTTGGTATGTGGTGACAAAACCTCTGTGGATGGAGCGTGTACTCACTGCTGGTTTATCATTTAGGCACTAGTTTGGCTCGTCCAGTCATTGCTCGCGCCCAAATGCGAGTTGCTGAAGAAGAAAGCTGTAAGTTCCCATCACCCAGGTTGCTGCTGGAAACTCTTGAAACAGTTACCCATGGCCACACTGAACTAACTCAATAACATAGGCAATTTCGTGAGCCATGGTTGCACAGTGAGTTTAACCAATGCTTCGTGTTGATGAATGAATTTCATAAATTCGTTTTCCTACACAAATTGATATGGACATGACTAACCTCATCGAAGGGAAAAGGAAACGACGGAGTAAGTACCACCTCAAACCCTGTGCATTTTTCGCTTAACGAAAACTAACCGACTATCATAGATTCGCTTTGGTTAGTCGCATACTGCTCCTTTCCTATCTGTTGTTTCCCGTTATTAATTGCAGATCTATCCAGAATTGGCATTCCTCGCCATCAACCCAAAGATCCAAGTTATTGCTCCTTGGAGAATCCCAGAATTTTATGATCGGTTCCAGGGTCGCAACGACTTGCTTGATTATGCCGCTGCCACAGGAATCCCGGTAACATCCACCAAAGCCAAGCCATACAGCATGGACGACAACATTGCCCACTGCAGTTATGAGGCCGGTACTCTAGAGGATCCCTCTCTCTCTCCTCCAGATGATATGTGGACTCGAACTGTCGATCCCCGAAATGCGCCAGATAAAGTTGTTGATATTGCTCTTGTCTTCAAGAAGGGTTTGCCAGTCAAGCTTACTGTCGGTGATAAGACATATACGGACAGCCTTGAGCTCTTTATCGCACTTAACGAGATTGGCAGAGATGCCGGTATTGGAAGAATTGATATCGTCGAGGTGCGTCACAAACATATATTTTCCATTTTCTGTTCTCTGTTCTCCATTGCATTGGCCATGCGACATTGGTTGCAGCTGGCACTATTTGCAGGAGCCAAGTCTAACACTATTTCCGGGTTGCTGACATAAATTTCAGAACCGTTTCATCGGATTGAAGAGCCGTGGATGCTACGATTCACCTGCCATGACCATCCTCCGACTTGCACACTTGGATGCCGAGTCCTTGGTCATGGATGGCAAAGTACGATCTCTTCGTGACCAATTTGTGACTTTCAACTGGTCCGAACTCCTATACAATGGACTCTATTTCTCGCCAGAACGAGAATTCATTGAAAACTCTCTTGTTTTCAGTCAAAGACGCGTGGTATGTTAAACCTTTCCCAAATCCGTGCCAACGACAGCAATCAGGGAAACCCATGCCGTTTGAATGCCCACCGCTAACCATTGCTCTTTTACTAGAATGCGGAGGTACGACTCCGTTGCTACAAGGGTTCCGTGTCTGTTCTCGGCCGAAGTTCTGAGACCGAGAAGCTCTATTCTTCCGAGGAGGCTTCCATGGATTCATTGGTTGATTTCAGCCCTATGGATACAAGTATGTTTACAACCCCATGTTCCCCCAGCATTTTTACCAAACTGCCCTTAATTAGCCCTTCCAATTTGTTCCCTTGGAAAGTCGTTGCTAACCGGTGATCTTCAACTGCAGGTGGATTCATCAACATCAATGCTATCCGACTCAAGAAGTATGGCATGCAGAAGGCCGAGGAGGGTCAGAGCCTGAGCAAGGTGTAAAAGCCGCAGTTTCTGTATTTATGCTATGTGTAGGTTGCTGATTGAGGAGAATGAACTTAAGGGTTGGTCACTTGTTTCTGTGAGGAATTAGGAATTGAAAAGGAAGCTAAAATTAACTTAAAGAATAATCACAACAGATGTTTCCTTGTTGCCTGCCTATCTTTTTTCCTTCGTAACATCTCAGTATTAGAAACACTAAATATACCAAACTCTTTCAGAATTTCCATATCACTAACTATCCATGAGTCAACGGGGCACGTGTATTAATGAATATATATTCGCATAAAGTGGCCACACTAGAAATAACAAAGTTTAATGAAGGGGGCGTGCTCCCAGACAAGGAATTATTTATCGATGGAAGAAGATGTAAATAAATCTGCCATTCTAACCCTAAGACTAGTACAAGTTTTGAATTCCTGCTTTATAGCAACCCCCATCTAGTTCATTTGTTTCCGTCTCGGCGTCGTATTGTGCTCTTTAAAAACGCGTTGCGACTCTGCTTGTTCGTACAAGTACACTATGCCTGCGGCTTCCTTTCCGTTTTGATCCTTTAGGTATATCTCAACACTGTGACAAGTCGGGGTTAGTTTTCCTGCTATTGTAGTTTCTAGAAACCTGGCAACTGTCTCAAGAGCTGCGGACTCCCAAGGCTTTCTCATATAGGTGGTTTGCTCTTCAAGATTTCAGACTTACATGCAAAGCGTGGAATCCGGCAGCTATGAGACTTCGTGGTCCGGTTGAAATATCCGCAGTTCCAGTCCAATAGAAAAGGCCCTATAATCTCCATGTCAGCATATTCTATTGCTTCACTTGTAGGATAGAGCGTATGATGGAAAGAAACTTACCCCGAGGCGTTTCTCCCTGCAATAAGCACCTTTCATCTTGACAGTTTCTGGAGTATCGTAACTCACAAAGCCCCCATCACCGCCTATTCCATAAGCTGCCACAAGTCTAGTATCCGTGTTTTCGCTGGCGCCTTCCCTCGGCAGGCTCTTGTACTCGTAGGTTCCTTCCTCGCCACCATTTCCAGTAAAAGTTTGTCCTGGACCTATGGCCCCTAAGAAGCTTCGCCCGTACACGGGTACACCTAGAAGAATTTTCTTAGGGGGAAAGCCTCTTCTGATTAGATAGTCGACAGCAGTGCTTCCAGATGGTTCATGCGGAGCATTTGGAAACAGTTGGGCATGATGGCCAGATTTATTGGACCAAGAACCGGCGAAGTCGTAGGCCATTAGGTTAATGAGATCGAGGTAATCTTGCGCTTTGTATACGTCGATATGCCGAAGTGCCCATTCACCGGCAGGTAGGGCGGCACTGAGAAGATAATGCTCATCTGGAAGATACAGACGGGCGGTTGCGAGGAGGGACAGGAAGTCTCGGCCCTGTTCTGGACCAGAAGGATGTTCCCAGTCAACTGGTTTCGTTAGCTAGAAACTGATTCATAATTTTAGATTTATAACATATGTAGTTGTAATTAATGACCGCAATTTAGTAGAGCTATTGTGATGTTAAGCTAACGACTATGTTATTTGTAATGCAATGCAGAAGTGAAGCAGGTTCATTATGCACCGATCCGAACTTTCTTAGTTCAAGTCTTCCGGTCCTATCACATCGTATGCCGTGTGTGTAATATGACTAAGGAGAACCAACTTACTATCTATTCCATCAAAGCCAGAGGCATCTACCAGTCCTCGGATAGATTGTCCGAAGTTGTCTCTGGTTGCAGCCGTAGCCGCCACTGCTGCAAAGTTCTGACTACCTGCTCCTCCGCCTATCGAAAGAATCAACTTGAGATGGCTGTGCTTGGCCTTGAGGCGAAGGAACGATCCTATACATCCCCGTGCTTCATCAACCATCAACTGCGCATCCGCCCACTCGTCTTTCAACTGTTAACCTATCAACAATGACTCCTACAATACCATTTGTGAAAAACTGACAAGAACAGTACCATCAAGCTCAAGATGAGCAAAAGCGTAGAAAACATGGCTAATGTAGCTATAATTCAACTTGGCAGGGGTGTCTCCTCGGTACACACGCCAACTAGGATAGTAGACTGCATTTTTCCAAAGGATATTGTTGCTAGATTCGGTTACCACGGGCTTTGAAGTCCAGGAGGGTATTGGTGGGGAAATTGGTTCCTTGGATGACATTGCTTTGGATAAAGCCGTAGCTGACGGATAGTTATCCTAAATTGTATGGACACTTCGGTTTCTTATAGTAAGCTAGAAAAAGAAAAGACTTGGATCCTATGTTTGCATTACAGTCGGATGCTGCTTCCAGGAATTTCCAGGTTATCATGCAAGCCTCCTTGTAGATTCTGTATTATTCCACCATCAACTATCCTTGATATCTCATTAGTCAAGAGGATGATTGTAATGGGAGCAAAAAAACGATAGGATGAGGCACGACACGAGAGATGAGTATAGAAAAGAGGTTTAAAAGAGTAGTGATATCTGCAGAAAACAAGCTAATCAGTCTCCTACTGCGGATTTTAGAACTTCTTAGCATTTTGCGATAGGGTGGCAACTAATGGTCGCTAATTTTCAAAGTGGCTGTAAGATGGAGTGCGGGTGGGGATCTGTAGTTTTGGACTAGAACAAAAAACACTTGATTCCATGGCAGCCACCAGGACCCGCTACACATCCATTTCAAGAAAGCCATCGCGATGGCCCCAAAATCTACGTACCTTTGCACTTTATCGAGGTGTTATGACGTTGCAAATTTAAATTAGAAGAAAGTATTTGCACATTACACATAGCGACGTACTATTCGATAGATGTAACTAAATCTCCCCGGGCAAATATTCCAGTCGTACATGACTGTGAGCAAACTTGAGGATCAGTGATAACAGAAAATATAAAGAGATGACTGACCAGTGGGGGAAGTGATTCTCGTGTTACTGTATGCGAGCTGTGGCATTAATATGCAACAAAACAAACAGCATTGCGTCTGCTGTAGTAGGTGCGTTAGCTATAGAATCAGGTACTATATGTTTTTACAATGTAGCAAATTGGTTTGTCAGGAATGTATGTGAGAAGGTGAAGCCAATGCATATATTCATTAGAACATACATTAACAAAGTCACAGACACATAACCTTTGAAGAGATCGAGTTACATTTGCATATTAGCGCAGCAATGTCTACTGGCATTTGACATTGGGATATGTTGCAAGATGACGTTAGGTTCAAAGAATAGATAGCAGTACAGTAGCTGGCTCTTAACTACCAATGATGTGCTAACGGCACAGTTCTCAAAACGACCGTGTCAGAATACGAGATCACATTTTGGATTGTACAGACATACTATTTTGGTCACCGCAGCGACATTTCGGAGGTTGGAGAATTAGCGGAGATTTCACGCCCTTGAAGCTATTGCTTCATGCTTTCCTATCAGTTTCTGCTCACATGCTACTCAACTATATTCCCCTGCATAATTCCAACAGGAAGGAACGAGGTATGCTATGTAATCCCACATGAATAATAGTGTCAAGTGATCTGCAGCTCAAGCCACTTTGGACTTTTGAGTGAGATTTCTAGTTTTACAAGCACCATTCAGTGACTTGAAATTGGCGTAAGGTAAAACTATTATAGAGTCTAACATGAAAGGGCGATGTCCATGTAACAGCCAGTCTTTATGCTGAAAGTACTTGACCTGCAAGAAATATTACAAGACAACGAGTAAGGTTACTATTCAGGACAGATGAATATTGGGGTTATTCTCGCCTCTGCTCCAGGGTAGGTCGAATGTATCACCTCGGAGTTGTAGGGAGTGTATATGCACATCACGGATGTTTTGAAGGGAGGGTAGCTAAGCTAACCCATTGCCGTAACAGTCGACCAATGTTGTTGCACATCCCTGCAGCAGCTTGGGCTGATAAATCGCTGCCACGTTGGCAGTGACCACTAATCCGACCCTATTCCCGCTGTTTTTATTATGGCTCTACTTGGCTCATGCAGAAGTGCTATATAATACACATATTATTGGATGACACTCTAATCATCGGATGACGGAGAAGTTTGAAGCGCCATCTGTTGAAGAATGGTGACTGCGCCAAATTTGATTCCCAAGTGACCCTGGGCCAAGAAAAGAAGCTGTAACTTGGAGATGAGCTTGTACCTTAAGAGAGTCACGCTTCTTGTGTACAGTACATTACCGATAGAGAAATAGCTCTGTGAATCATAAATAGTACGGTGAGACTAGTTCACACCGCCACAATGCATTTCATCCAACACAACGGATCGTAGTATCCACTACAAGATAACTGCTCGACACTGAAATATGATGCAGGTCACATATCTCCGTGGCATCTCATTTAGCATTGCACTCCAAAAGTTGATTCACGTGGCGTATCCTAGAATTAAGGCAGGTGTTGATGAAAGCTACGCTACGTTGGTAGTCGAGTACCTAAAGTGCTTTCAGATTTATTTAGTTGATCTCTGCGAATTTCAAATAATTTTAAAGTAACACGCCTCATATATGTATGATAATAATAGCATATAGCAAGTAGGAGGATGCCTACCTGATTTAGGCAAGATGAATGTAGAGCTTCTTGTAAAGTCTGAACTATTAAGTTATGAAGTCTAAACGCTAAGCGAGTCAGACACGGTCACGTGGCAGAAACATCATCAAGCAATATGCCAAGGCAAGGCTGAGCCTAATATTGAAGTTCATCAACAGCTCCAGGGCTTCCAACGTTCTCCAGAATAACACTCCTCTATTTACATACATACAACAATACACAAAATGGCAGACATTCAGATGGCAGACTCGCCACCCCCTCCCCAGATCTTCCGACCCAGCGACCTCGCGCAACAGATCCTCAACCACGAAGCGCCTCAATATAAGTTCTCTTTCACGCCATTCCTCCTGGCAACTCACCGGCATGGTATCTCTCCTTCGCGACCCGTCTGCAAAGCGTTCATACAGGGTCATTGTCCTCAAGGCTCAAATTGCCCAGATAAACACCCGGCTACGACCCATGGTTCGACCTTCCAAAATTTGGTCTGCAAGCACTGGCTGCGAGGCTTGTGTAAAAAAGGCGAGGGCTGTGAGTTTCTACACGAATATAATCTACGTGGAATGCCAGACTGTGCGAGCTGGGTACGGAATCGCTATTGTGTTAATGGAGACGAGTGTTTATATCTGCACGCCGACCCCGAAACACGAGTAGCAGCATGCCCACACTACGTGCGTGGCTTTTGCCCTTTGGGTCCACGGTGCGCCAAGCGACACACACGACGGACGCTCTGCCCCTTCTATCTTTGTGGATTTTGCCCCGATGGACCGAAATGCAAGGATGTCCATCCTCGATATCTATCGGACGAGAAGCTGGGCCGGCCAACCGTGCGGGTGGAGAAGACGGAGGAGGAACGAGAGGAGGAACAGCGACTCCTCCGTGAGAAGATGGAACAGGAAGAAGAGCGTGAACGTGAGCGGTGGCTTCAGCAAGGTGGTGCGGATGGTATGGGTGGGAGGGGTAGGGGACGATGGATGGGTAGAGGACAAAGAGGCCAACAAAGAAGTCAGAGAGGTCGTGGACATTACTAAGTTCAATAATCCCTCTGTTGTCGAATCAAAAAGGGCCTACAGGATATCACTTATCATGACACCAGCCACATGAAGGTCTAAATACCTAGTGGTAAAGTGGCGTCAAAGTCAAGATACTTCGTTTACCAGCTTTCTTGCCTGAAGTCACAAGTAAGTTAGTATTTGCGGAAGGTATACCAATGAAAAAATCCGCAGGGATCACCAGGGCCTCGTGGGAGAATTCAAGAACCCCACTGCCTCTGTCCAACAGAAAGTAAAATCTTTCAACGACTGATCATCTAGTCCTCTTTAGGTATAATAATTAAAAAACTTTTTAAGGTCATAATCTCCCATTTATTGGACTTAGTGAAATGGTATTTGTCCCCCTAAACATATATAAAGAATGGAGAGTCCTATTGTGTTTCCAGTACCAATTACCTCACAGGTACTACCTAAGCATTTTATGGGGAATTACCATCTCTGAGAACCGGTACCCATGCGCGCCCCGTAATATTCTTCCACTTCTGTATCAATCACTCGTGCTCCGGATAAACATATTCACTGTCTCCAAAAACTCCTGGGCTGTTTGACCGGCTACCTCTCAAGATTGGGCTCCCTGAGCCTTCGCTGGCAACTTCCTCGCCATTTCCAATGAGTCTTCCAAACATCCCACTTGCGTCATTCACCATCTCCACGCCTCGCTGACCCATCATCCAACCCACCAGAGTACTTGGTACCCAGTTGCCTACGAAGCCATAAAGCTTTGCGCCCATGCCAACTCTGATGGTGCAAGAAGTGCCCGAAACCATAGCATCGAATACCGCATTATTAAGCGCACGAAGACTGCTACCTTTACCTGCATTACCAAGACCAGTGCTGAGAGCAACAAAATTTCGACCATAGGTCTGGCGAGTCGTATCGTCCCATTTCAAAGTCTCTGCTCTCTGAGATTGCTGGGTATTTTGGTGTTGGCGGGAGTGGGTTAGTGAAAGGTCAAAGGTCCCCAGTTGTAAGTGACACACCGGAATACCTAGGGGCGAAAGCTCAGAACGTAATACCGCAGCAAAGGATGAGAGGCCTGAAACCAGCACCGATTCAGGTGCATGGAAAGCAGGGTTCAACGACTGAATTATAGAAGGTGTGAGAAGGAGAACAGAGGGCTTCGGGACTGGTTGCTGGGGATGATGATGAGGATGTGATAGTGGCGACGACGTGAGTAGTGGAAGGAATGTTTGTGTTGTCAACATTGGGGTAAGAAGCCGGGTATTAATCAGGTCATTCAACGCCGAAGGATCTAATTTAGCTATGGGACTTGTCGGGTAGGCAAGATTTGGTATAACAATCAAAGACCGGAGAGTAAGGTGATGGGCCTTCGCACCGGGAAATGCTGTATGTGCTACTTGTAAATTCTCTGTGAAGCGTTCAATGGCTGCACCAGCACTTTCGGGCTATCTCAAAGTTAGTGCATGATCTCATATTTTCAAATACAATATGCTTCAAAACACACGGGACGAGACTATGGCGGCTTACGTCTAGAATGTCGATCGCTAAAGATCTGATATCCGCTCTTGATTCATTCTGCACCGCAGATTCCTCCTCGATGCTGTTACATACGATGTATACAATGAACCCTCGTCGTTCAAGGTCTAGAGATATCGACCGTACTAATGGCTCAGATGGTGAACCAGCTATGACCACTACTTCCAGTCTTGCACCATTGCTTGCTTTCTTTGCACGCCTCTTCCTGCGACTAGCAGATTTCCGCTTTACAATATGGTATGTGAGCCCTCCGATGGATACCACGATTATAGTAGTTAAAATCTTATTTTTCAAAACCCAGTCTTGGACTCGTGCAATTGTTGATTCTGGGGTCGCAGACTGAATGAACGAGCGCGGAGGAGGAGGTGGTGGTCTAGGTTTCGCAGATTCGGGAAGCCAAGGAGAAGAAGACAATGCTTCTCTTAATGTATTTGATGCCTTCTGAAGATGTGCATCGATGTAATCGGCAACATCGCTGGAGTACCGTTTTATATCATTGGGCACACTGGAGAGAGTGTCAAGAAATGTCGCATCGTCAGCGCTCATAGTTGGTGATGGATGAGTGGTGGCTATCGTAATGTTGCTGTGAAATTCTTTAATTATCAGAGCAATGTTTAGATGTTGATGGGACAGGATGTACTTCCGGGAGTGACGCTTGCAGTGGGGCGTGTAGGGGCCTGCGCCTATACTCCGTGAGCCTCCTCCCTCGGCTGCGGGGCAGATCCCTGGCCAATTATTAGCTCAGTATCTCCGTATAATCCACTTTTAACCCCACAGGAGCTCGAGTAGGGGTGCGCATTAACCACAACCATGCAATTTGACCACGTCTCATACTTCAGCCTTGCGAAGTCGCCATCTTTCGAATTGTAATCAAGTAATACACCCACGCCATCCATTCTAGGACCTTCTGTATATTTCCATCTCTAGAGAACTCTCACAGGTCTCTCACGCAAGTTTGATGTGTCCTGACTGCCCAATACATCCGTCGTATTGACTTGAAGATACGACTTAATCATACATCCGGGGACAGCCTTGCGGCCATCAAGAGCGGAAAATGGCGGAACATGATCCTCTAATATTCCAATACTCACATCTTCACCATTTGCCTCGCGAGAAAGAAGCCCTTCATTCTCTGAAGAAGATTGCTTCCCTTGTGAAGCCTATAATGCGAGCACGCAACTGGAAGGTTGCCACATTGGCGGAATTCTATCCAGATCAGACCAATCTACTGGGTGAGTACTCTGAATTGCTGTATTATGTATAGAGACTGATACTCTAAAGGCATCAATGAGAATAGGGGCCAGAGAATTTGTCTTCGTCTGCGATATCCCGGAGACAAGAATCAATTTCTTCCTCTCGAACAAGTTGTTGACACAATGCTCCACGAGCTCAGTCATAATGTACATGGCCCCCATGATTCAAAGTTCCATGCATTATGGGACCAGCTTCGAACGGAGTACGAAGGACTGCTCGCAAAAGGATATACCGGAGAAGGTTTCTTGTCACAGGGCCATCAGCTAGGTGGAAGAAGGGTGCCACGAGATGAAGCTAGGCGCATTGCTCGGATGGCTGCGGAGAAGAGACGCAATCTCTCAGCAGGGTCAGGTCAGAAACTAGGTGGCGCCCCTGTAAGAGTCGGAACAGATATACGAGAGGTCATCGCTGCCGCTGCTGAGAGGCGAACAAAAGTGACCCAAGGATGCGGTTCTCAGAACAAAAATGTCGAAGAGATCAAGCTTTTGGCTGACCAGGCCACTCAAGACGGATTTCATACCAAAGCTGAAGAAGATGAGGCAAATGATAGAGCCATTGCTCAGGCTTTGTGGGATATGGTACAAGAGGATGAAAAAGAGAGTGCTACGAATCGTGGGGAGACTTATACGAGACCTAGCCCGATGAATCCTACAGGAAGTATGCCATCAAGTAACCCGACAGATAAGTCCCAAAATAAGGCTCCCGCAAGACAGCCTTCCCGGCCAGTCAGTCGGTTGGTCGCTGAAGTTCAAAAGAAGCCGATCGCAAAAGCGAGCATCAAAAGAGACAGTGAAACTTTCATCCCGGTGGTTTCTTCTTCTTCAGATTCTCTGGCTCCACCTCTGACGGGATGGACATGCCCTATATGTACGTTGCACAATCGTATAGAGTACCTTGCTTGTGATGCATGCACAATCGAGAGACCAGAAGATATCACCAGAAGACTCGATGAGCAAGCCCGAAAGAATGCAGTAGCATTCCAAAAGCAGACACAGACCTGGCAATGCCATAGATGCAGCACTATCATGGAAGACAAGTGGTGGAGCTGTGCTACTTGTTCGGCAATAAAACAGAGCTCTTGACAAACACCAAAGATGGCCTTGTGATACCAGGACATTAAGACTTATAGAGTCAAAAACCACCATTGCTCAAGGGGCTTCTACTATCATTAGCAACTTCAATGCTACCAAAAGTTGCCATGCTATTTTATCTGGCAAGATAGAGAGATCAGTTTCATATACTGATATCATGAGAGAGTTCTCTGTCCTTATTTCATTGCAATCTTGCTAACCATAATAAATGGTTTCTAAAGAATAAAGTTACATTTGTCATTTTTATTACTATTCGTTGGCAAGGGCACTCATCGTAACCTAAGTTAAATGCTTCGGCTGGAGACAGCCGATCTGGAACTAAACTGCTGCCGAGCCGGAGCTTCACACTCAGTCTACGCCCCACTTTCAATGTTGCTGTACTCGCTCTCAATTTCGAGCCTTTTGCTTCTTTCTTACTTTTCTCCGTGTCATTTCACTTATTTAATTGCTCAATCTCTTTTTATTTTGCTACTTACGATGGTCAACCTAATTCCCCAGCCGACTGCTGCATCTAAGGTAGGTTTGTTAATGGTGTAAAAACTCCCTTTGGAATAGGCTTGGTTGGGGAGCTCAGGAGCAGTAAGCCATTGCAGGTACCGCGACACCTTCTGGGACGCCTCGCCCCTTGTCGCTTTTTGGTTTCTAAGATGTCTCTCGGCTTATAAGCTTCCAATTGTATTCATTATTTTCAAGGCTAATTCACCTGACAAAAGCTGCGAGAACTACTAGCTGGCGACGACATTGTTGCATGCCCAGGGGTATATGATGGATTCACGGCTCGGATAGCACTTAGCATAGGATTTAAGATACTATACATGGTATGCTTGTGCTTATGGATTCCATATTTATCGATATCAGTGGGCAGTAATATCCTGATTTTCGAATACAGACTGGAGCAGGAGCTACTATGTCCAGGCTGGGCATGGCAGATTTGGGCGTTGCCACCATGAATGATATGCGAGACCATGCGGGGATGATTGCCAATATTGATCCTACAATTCCATTAATTGCTGATGCCGATACGGGATATGGAGGTAGAATTCTCCTGTACTTTTCTTAAACACGTGTTGACGAAACTAGGTCCTCTTATGGTTGGGCGTACTACAGCTGCATATATCAACGCTGGTGTTGCAGGTTTCCATCTCGAAGACCAAGTTGTTAACAAGAGGTGTGGTCATCTGAAGAACAAAGAATTAGTAGACCAAGATACATATGTATCTAGGATACAAGCTGCTGCTACAACTCGTCAACAGCTTGGCCGTGATATTGTTATTATAGCACGTACAGATGCGCTCGCATCGCTTGGGTACGATGTAGCGATTTCTCGTCTCAAAGCTGCTGTCGATGCCGGGGCAGATGTAGCTTTTCTCGAGGGCGTCTCTTCCAAAGAAGAGGGTGCTAAAGTTTGCAAAGCCTTCGCCGAGTTGGGCGTTCCATGCCTGTACAACTGTGTTCCTGGAGGAGTTAGTCCCGTGATGAGCGTAGCCGAGGCAAAAGAGTGTGGCTACAAGCTTATAATCACGCCTACTCTGGGGTTAGGAGCGGTGTATGAGGCGGTAGGAAAAGCTTACAAGGGATTGTATGAGGAGGGAAATGCAGAGGGTAATGGTGTTGCAGTCCGGGATTTATTTGAGGTCTGTGGGTTGAGTGACAGTATTGCATTTGATGTCAAGGCTGGAGGAAAGCTATTTTCAAATGGGGTTTAGCGACTAGAATCAAAAATCAAAAACTTCAATTAGCAATTGCAATCAAAAACTTGTTCGTCAACTAAACACAAATCTGTTATTTTCAATTACTGTACCATAACCTTCTCTCAACTAAAACTAGCTGTTCGATAAGTGATCAAGCATGTAAGCAAGTGAGCAAGTGTGTGTCAAAAACCAATTCAATTTTAATAGAAAGAGGCAAGATCGGTTGGGGAGGTCTCGTAGCGATGGGATCTAAGCGAGGCGAAAAGGGGTATAAAAAGGTAAGGGTATCCAAAAAGTTTCTGGAACCGTCAGACGCATCAAGATTCAATCACCGTGTTACCATTTGGGACGGTTTAAATGGTGAGTTTACAAACCGAGTAATATGGTCTAAACATTTCTCATCTAGCCTGTATTGCACAATTTGAGACAAAAGGGTACCCCGATGGCTCATAACCTGGAATTCTAATGGGGACTGTGCTTAATTTTATACCGAATCTTTCACATTGAAATAAGCCTTCCCTTTCTTCAAATTCATTCTCTGGCAGAAGATCGTGTCTAGTCTATTGAGCCATACTCAAATATATGCCCTGGTATCTTAATTAGTAACCAAAGCCGTGACATTACAATACCCAACTAACCCAAGTCATTCCCACCAAATTGTTGAACAATACCCTCTTACTTGGCGGAACAATCGTGAATGAAACCAGAGCGGCAATAGGCCAAAACTGTAGTCGAGCCTTTGTCATCGGTAGGAGAGCCTCTATTGTCGTGTTCCACGCCTGTTCAGTAGTCTTACTTTGCAACGAGGTCATAATAGCAAGATATACAAAGGCTTGAACAAAATTGCCAAATGATTGATCTAGAGCGAACTTTTTAAATGTGTTCGTCCAGTTTGTCCGCATTCTTCCCATTACCCGTTTCCGGTTTTGCTTATTCTCTTCTACAGGGACAACCTGCTTGTATTTAGCCTTCTTTTGATGCCTTGGCTTTGGGCTCCATCCGTTGGCTTTGGAGCTTCAAATAGTAATAAAAAAAATCTTACATCGACCAACTCTTGGTACTTGCTCGGAAATTCAGTTTCGAGAAACTGTTGCCAGAGAAATTGAGGTGGTGCATTGAGAAATCTCAGAATGATGAAATGAAACACTGGTATTGGATCTATCGAAATTTGTTCCTATAAAGAGCTTAGTGCTCTGTTTTATGTTACCTGGCATATGGAGAGTCTGAGAGGAAAACAAACTTTGTTCTTGTAAAGGCCAATAATTTGACCAAATACATTTGAAATGGCGGACAGTATAGCTGCCTGCACAGTTGCTATAACAATAGGTGGTGGCATGGTTTGTAGACTCTTGAAAATGAGGTTGGTAACTTATTATCTTGTGTAAGATGAAGAGACGGTGAATGCATCTTGGTAATATTGGACAAAGTGAAGTGGGGCGGAACGGATATCATAGCGTCGAATTGGAGCCCCACCACCCAGCCGACTTCGTGCAATGTGAGGTGTGGTGTAACAACAAAGCATTACTTAAATTTAATTGAATCTTGGTAATGTACTGTACAGACGAACCTTTTACTATCTGAATGTGAAGAATGACACAGGTGTATTCAAAATTACTTAGAACCTAAAGTTCAATACCCAGTGTTCATGACTAATAATCAGGTTCAGAAACGGTATATTGACATTGTATACTAAGGTAATGAGCTTGTCATCTTTATTTACGATAATCATCTCTAGTTTTTAGTGGGGATATGAAATTGACCACCATAATAAGGGTAGATCACATGATTCGCCCATTCGAAAACCTCGAGGCTCCTCACGAATCTAGAGTTAGAACATTGCTACTGAAGGATATCTTATGCATCTTAAGTCTGGTAAGAATCAAACCAAGCTGTACTTGAGATCAAGATGAAGTACACAGGCTCCGGTGTTGTAGAAAGTAATTTAGGCATTGGGAACTATCAGCTCATGATAGATCTCTTCACAAATTCCTCTTGATAGAAGTATAATGGCTGGTGTCGTATGTTGTCACCTTATCGTTATCACAAACTGTATCAATGACCTAAATAGAGAGGAGACCTAAACAGAGAGGAGTATGGAAATAAAAAAGAGGCTAAACTCGCTACAAATATTTACAAGTCCCCAATTGTTCTCTAAAATGAAGATGAACTCTTAGCTCGTACTATACTGTACAACACATGGGATGCTCTAATCGTAGGCAGATCCCTGAGTAATTACTATTTTGTTGGTTCAAGTTCCAAATGGCCATTTCACCAAATCTTTCTCTTCTCTTCGTTCTTGGCATACTCGTCGATCATTTGGTGCTTCACCTGGTCCAACGCATCCAAAGCTTCTTCATAAAGCTCCGTTCTCACAAGCCCCTGCTCCGGAAACAATTCTCCAATAGCGTGTCGAATCGCTTTCATAGCCTCCATGCCATGGCCCACCCCTTCAACATCAACCTCCAATTCTTTCCGTTCTTTAGGCGAGAATGAAAAAGGATAAGGCGAGTTACCGACGCCTGGAAGTGTGTTCCAAGCAGCCTCTAGTTCAGCGACTTGGGAGAGATAGGTTGCTTCGCCATCGATGAGAGAATTAAGTGCTAGCAGAATAAGGAGGTGGCTTGTTGTTTGCTGAAACCAAATGCAGCATGGAATATGGGATTCTTATGGATATGTTAAGGTGTTGTACAATGAGCATAATGATTTTTTCAAGTATAAACCATTTCTTTTTTCTTGGAGTTCGGTTCAAGAAGGTCTATATATTTTGGGAGACGAGGTATAGCTAGACCTATAACAGGAGGGCCGTCGTATTTAATAATTTGAGATTGGCGGGCATGGTAATATAAGGGAGCTAATTCTATAGACTACCAGTCTATGATGCTAACAATCTCCATGAGAAACGAGCGGTTGACAAATATGTTATTAATATGTAAGTTAACGTGCCAAAGGTGCGATGTGTTGATAGTCCTATCTTTGGGGAGTAAAAAATATACAAGTTTGCAATAATAATCTAAAGTTTTGAGTTTCATCTCCCGCGTTGATACGTATGTTCCTGGACCACAGAGAGTTATTGGCGACTTAGGTAGATTGGGAGGTTGAGTGACAGCAGCTATCTCTCTATGTCCAATTACAGCATGGTAGTTTTCCAGAGTTTCCCCTGCCTGGTGTTAATGAAGTGATTTTGAAGCCGAGGACAATAATCTTACATGGCCCTCGATCGAAATGTACATTAATTCTTTCATTATCAATCAATTCACGTCAAGTAGACGAGCTAATACCAAATTTCGAGTTCTCGATGTCAACATCATTTGCATCGGTGTATAGTAGCAAATTACCATTTAGAGTGTCAATATCCTCGATGTAGTAGAGACCCCCAACACACGTGACCCATGATTAGCTAAAGTATAGTACTCAGTACAATAGGCCTCCTCAGTAATGAACAGAATTTGGCCGTGGTCTCGTACAAAAAGAGGGACTTGCTAAAATTCGATAATCCGCAGATGATAACCCAGTTATCCCAGGCTTCCTACGATCATCATAAGGTTGACAAATTGGAGATACTGAACTGTACAGTATATTGGCAAAACTCGCACCGAGAAGTCCGGCTCAAACCAAGGCTCTTGCACATTAACAATACCCTCTAAGATAACCACACCGAAATCATGCCTCGATATCTCAACAAGTCCCTTCTGGACTCTCTTGGACCTGTAACATACGATATGCATGGTAATCACATTCTCGATCGTACATATTATCTCACGCTTGGTGTTTCAGCCCTGAAGCCAAAGGAAGGCTCGTGCTTCAACCCCATGGTTGTAATTCCTCAGCCGCATGGAAATTGGGGAACCCTCCTAGATTATATAAGTAGTAGAGTATGGACTAAGGTCTGGACAAGTAGTGCGGACTAATAGTGAGTATGCCTCCTTTTCATTTTTGCCACTAAGGTCGTGATGCAGGGAGCGCGATTGAAACAGGCACGGAAATACCATGTAAAATTAAGGGAGCCATCAATGTTGCACAAGAATTCTCATAGGCCCAAGGTAACAAAACATTTCTTGGTTAGCCTCCCAAGGGACTTCAGCGCATCAATCCTCTAAACTGATGGCGCATCCGGATATTGTTGACCCCTAAATGTGTTGTGTTCTGGTGTCTCTGATAACGATCTATCGCTTTATGATTGTTGATTTTTCAATACAGCAATAGGCCTGCAAATCATCGGCAAAGTACCAGTTTACTGCATGATAAATAACCTTTGTTAATTGAGAAGCTTAAACAACACACTCCAGATAAAGGCACTATAGCATAACTGCCTAAGTAGTGATAGAATTCTGGTGGGAATTATGCATACAGACTATGTATGATCTTATTAGCTACCTAGCATGTTAGTACCGTACCTGTGGTGGGAAATGCTTGGGAGAACCTTGGTGGGGTTTACTGTAGTCTGAACTGTAAGGTGAGAATTGGTGGCACGGGCATTTCGTGGACGTTTCAATCGCTCCCGCAGTCAACTGCATGTTATGATCATCGACTTGTCACATAGATTCAGGGGTTGAAGGTCTGATCTCGGTTTCGCAACTCTCCCGTCGACAACCCACTGTTTTCCTGGGGTGAACTTAAGATGCAACCAGCACTGCAGGCATGGGGCGCTCCAACTTACTTTAGATGTTAATCCCTCCAAAGAGCTCCATGCCCCCATTGAAACTTTGTCCACGTCTATTTTAGATGTATCTATTTCGAAAATAGTCATTATCAAATGTCAGCTCGCCGAGAGGTGCGATTTGAGCATCCTGCGAAGACTTTGCAGCCGTCTTCCACTCCAGTGCATTATATAGTTGATGAAGAAGCTTCAGAGTACGATGTGAATTCCGAAAAATCTCCAATTGAAGAGAGAGAGGTGCCGCAATGGAACCAGCGCCCAAAATCAACGCCATGGTCATCTCGTCCCCATCTTCTGAGTGAGAAGCTTCGCATTCGCTGGTGGAGAGACATCGTTGTGGATTCTTTTGTGGTGACGATTTCACTTCCTTTCTTCGCCATTGTCGGTGTAGTGATAGCGATCAATGGACGGGAAGTCAACAATCTTAAGTTCCTCTCGTATCTAGAACAAGCAATCAAAGGAGTGAGTATAGCAGCCAATAATTGCAATCGAATCCTAATAAGTGACAGGGCGCAACTCTATTTCCAATATTCTTTGCATATGTTACTGGTAGAGCTGCAGTTAAGTTCGCCACTTGGAAGCTAGAACAAGGCTCTAGTCTTGGACTTCTTGAGCAATTGATGGGAAGTCGCACTGTTGCCAGTTCTATTACCACCCAAGTACATCTTCGGAAGTACAACTTGATCGGCCTCGCACTCATCGTCCTCTGGTCACTATCGCCAATTGGAAGTCAAGCGATATTGTACATTTTAGAATCACCATTTGAACCTGATCTTTCTATTGTCGATATCAGCTATATCAACACAAGGCAACAAAGCTATGCGGCTCCAGCCGGCATATTTAGAGGAGAGTGGTTTAGCGGATTTACCATGTTGTTCGGATCATCGCTACTTGCTCCAACCGCTGTACAAACCGGCAGTATGGATCTTTGGGGAAATGTAAAAATTCCCTTTTACTCAAGTATTCTCAATTCCAGCACAGCGGTGGGCGAAGATGGATGGAGAACTATCCCCGATTCTTATACACCAGTTTATTCAGCGCTACTCGGAATACCACTTTCTGGAATTCAACATGGTAACACCACTGTGACCATCGAGTCATCTTACATGCAACTCAATTGCACCGAGCAGACATTTATAAACTCAAATCGAACAACCCCTGTGGGCGCTGCGGTTGAGGAAAATGAAAAAGACGACAGTGGTAATATGCGCATCATTTCCACTTTGATATCCCCTGATGGCCCCTTCTTGAGTAGTAAAAATGTCAGCTTTGGAACTTCTTGGGCAGTTGGATACCAAGGTCCCGATATCGCGGCTTTCAACAAAAGTAATGGCGAGTCCAATCTCGCCTGGACCTATCCAAAATCATGTCCGGACTGTCTTAACAACAACTTTACCCTAACAACAGACCCTGGAACCCTGCTTTATCAAGAGTTTGATGGACTTGAGAACGCAACCAATGTATTCTGCACGCCCTCCCAGATTTACGTTGAGTCTTCAATTACCTGCGAAAAGACAGATGACACACAAACATGCAAAGTCACTGCTCAGCGACCTTCGCGCTTGCCACATAACCCAGAGTCGATTACCTACCTCAGCTTCCGTGAAGTTGTGCTTGGAGTTTCAGCACTACTTCCAAACCTCAGCCCGCTAGCCGACAATAATCCTGCACAAAGGTACCTCTATGACCCTACCTCAGCGGATGGTATCATTAGTGGTGCTTCATCGAACTTGGGTGATGGGCAGAGCCCTTTAGCCCTCAAAGAAATATCACTCGCTCAATTTGGTGATCGTCTTGGTCAATTTCTAAACACATTTATTTACGCAAGCATGTGGAATTCCACGGCATACACGATTGGGGCGCCTTTCAATGGCTTAATTGATACCCTTGTCGGCGGAAACGCTGCTTCCTTCAAGACCGCTAGTCCTCGTGAGATTTATGAAATGATACAGAACCAGACGGCTGCATTCACAGTACCCGGTGTTCTCGAAAGACAAGTTCGCATATATAAAGTATCCTATCCTTGGGCTACGGTGTTCATATTCGCTACAAGTGCCATGCTTTTTTCGGCCTGTGGAGGTGTCTACTTTTCAAGAAATACTGTAGTTCCAGACTATCTAGGTTATGTGAGCAGTCTGGCTAAAGAGAGCCCCTATGTCAGGATGCCTAATGGAGGAGCAAACCTCGATGGGATGGATAGGGCGAGGTTGATGAAAGACCTGAGGGTTAGATTGGGGAATGTGGACGAAGGAAGGGGACAGGTGGGCAGACTCGCATTTGCGAGAATGGAAGAGACAGGCGTGGTGAGGAAGGACAGTTTTTATGTTTAATTTTAATTCTGCTATGATACCACTAAAGCGAAATCCTTCTTGAATGAACTTATACTTTTAACTATATTTGTTGGACAAGTTGATATGCTTGAGGGACTACTGATTCTGCGATCTAGAGAAGCTTGATTGTCGTAGCTCACTCTGATCAGTAGAAGGTCAGCCAAAGTGGTAAAATTCTGCCTGGTGAACAATTTATTCTTTTACCAAAAGTAACGAGAGGAGTGCTGAGATAAATGTGATGTTATCAGAGATTTCTTTATAGCGAATTCAGCTTTTGAATCATGGATTACCTATTTCTCTAGGAATGCATGTCCCTCTTGTACGGTTTCGAGTTCTTGGCTCAGGGGCTCGCTAAATTTCTTGAGCATAACGTTTGTGCAATTGAGCTCCAGTTATGCAAGGTCCACCGCATGACACGTCGAGACGTCTTACCTCAAGTGAATGGTCAACGTCTAAGTTAAATGCACACCCAAATAAATACAGAACCTTTGGCTTGTGCACTGTGGTGCCTTCCTAGCTGCATCTTGAACAGTTAGCCCCTAGAATCTCCCGATACCAATCATGAATGGTGCAGCTGCCAAACCACCTGCCTTAGATGCTGGTCAGTTCAACCAAGCTCATGCCCGTACTCATTTAGCTGACATATTTCTTCGCAGTTGATTATGACCCAATTGACCACCTGAACACGATTTTTTCCCACCCCTCCACACTCGTATCAATTACAGAGACCGCGACAGCGCTTCAAAGCCATCAAAATGATCTCTCCTCCTCCATTTCCGACCTCGTGGCCGCACAAGCCTACAGCCCGGACTCTTCGCTCCAGCGCATGCAGTCTGCGAAGGCCGAGCTGGCAGTTCTCTTCCGCAAAATCGAGAGCGTACGAACCCGTGCTATTGAGACCGAGCAAACTATTACCTCCATGACGGCGGATATCAAGAAACTGGATGGCACAAAACGGAATCTCACCCTCTCGATGACAGCATTAAAAAGGCTGCAGATGTTAACGACGGCATACGAACAATTAAGGAATTTGGCGAAAACGAGGCAATACAGAGAATGCGCGAGCTTGCTGCAGGCAGTACTTCAGCTCATGCGGCACTTCAATAGCTATCGGAGCATTGATCAGATAGCAACATTGAGCCGGAATGTAGCTGAATTACAAAGGGAATTGCTGGAGCAGGTTTGCGAGGATTTTGAAATCGCTTTTGCCAAAGGCGAGGTCGCTGCAAAGAAATCGATTCTAGGAGAAGCATGCCTGGTAATGGATGCCTTAGGAGAGAGTGCCCGGTCGAGATTGGTGACTTGGTATGTTAATACACAATTACGGGAATATCGGCAAGTGTTTAGAGGAAATGATGAAGCTGGCAGTCTGGACAATATAGGCAGGCGCTATAGTTGGTTTAAAAGAATGCTAAAGACCTATGAGGATGAACACGCCGGAATATTCCCAGTATTCTGGAGAGTCAATGAGGTCCTTGCGAACTCATTTTGTGAGGGGACAAGAGACGATTTTAAAGGGATTTTAGAACGAAGCATGAGGAGATCCGATGGGCCAAAAGTGGATGTGAACCTCTTGTTGAGCTGTCTTCAAGAAACCATGGATTTCGAACAAATTCTAGAAAAGAAATTCGCGAGTGAACCGAGAGGAAGCATAGATACACTCAGCTCGATTGAGGAAAAGCCCCAAACTTTCGACCGATCGATATCCGAAGCCTTTGAACCATATCTTAGTCTCTGGGTGGAGTCCCAGGGCAAACAACTTACTGCAATGATACCCAAGTATCGAAGCCAACCACTGATACCATCTGATGAAGAGTTCAATCCCCAAGCTGTCATACCATCCTCCATTGAGCTTTTCCACTTTTATAAAACAACCTTAGCGCAATGTGCTAAACTCTCTACTGGCGACAAACTGCTGGACCTTTCCAAAATCCTAGCCAAATACCTTGATGAATATGCCCAACAAGTCTTGTTTCATTTCCTGCAAACTCCTGCAGGTCCAAGTCTTCAAAACACTATACTAGTTTTGAACACAGCAGACTACTGGCACATGAATACTCAGCAACTGGAAGAAAATATCAAGAAACGGATAGACAGCGACATAGCTGTTAAAGTCGACCTATCGTCACAATCTGATACATTCATGGGAGTTGCTAGTGCTGCGGTACTGGCACTGGTGCACCGAGTTGAGATTGATTGCGAAGCATCATGGCGGGAAATGCGCAATACCAACTGGAGTAAAATGGAAAGTGTAGGTGACCAAAGCTCATATGTTGCAGAGCTATTGCGGCACGTGGATGGCCAAGCTGCGGAAATTCTAGCTTTAATTGGGAAGCAGCAGTACGCCCGCGCATTCTGTGACAATGTCGTTGAGAATTTAGCAAGCACGTACATCACCAATATAGTCCAATGCCGGCCCGTCTCCGAGGTTGGAGCTGAACAGGTATGTCAAACCCACTAAGTTGCCACACATATGCTAATAAGAACAGATGTTGCTTGATAAATATGTTCTGACAAAAGGACTCACAACACTACTAGCACATTCCCCCGTCATTTCAACAACTTCTAGCACTACACAAACCAACTTTACAAAACGGGTAACTCAAACTATGACCCGGCTAGACCCTCTTCTCAAAACCCTCCAAGTACGGCCCTTTCCACCGGAGGGGCTCGTCCAGGCATATCTTATCCATATAGGCGACCGCTCAGATACAAATTTCCGCAAAATTCTAGAGCTCAAGGGTGTCCGCAAGACAGATCAACCTGGCTTGGTCGAACTATTTGGTTTGCACCGTGATTCAAAATCCAACGACCAACTTATGGCTGCAAGCCCATTGCTGACTCCCTTAATGAATGCATCTGGAATTGGAAGCGGCGGACTGGGTATTACTGGCATGGGACCTCTAGGAGGGCAAAAGTTTGACGCCGCTGGCTTTGGGGAGAAACTATTTAGCGCAGCCAGAGATGCTGGCGAGAGGGTACAGAGTCCGCTATTGAGTGAGGATGCTAAAGGGGCCGTGGAAGGAAACCTGAAGAGCATAGGGAAGTTCTTCAGGCGAGATATGTCCGGATTTGGTCGCTTTGGCGGAAGAAGAGATGGCAACAATAGCATAGACGAAACTACTCGTTAAAGTCATTAGAAGTAATAAATAATGATTTTTAGCCATTCATGATGACTGGCCAACTTGAAACGACCAGGTTTGGAACACGTAAAATTAAAACGCAACCAGGGGAAGCATCATTGGAGAAAAGCTCGGGTTTTTTTCGAATACAATCTATGAATCTGCACTTAGTTTAAACTTTGGACGCGAAAGCGCTATATCGGCCTATCCTTCGTAAGTTTTGTGGAGACCAGTCTTAAATAGCTCACGAAGCTCGACAGCCCTAGTTGAAGCTCGGATGTAGAGCTACAATCTCTTGGTCATTAACAACAGACAGCTACACAAAATTGAAAACAGGACACAAAAATCCTATAGCACAATACATAGATGCATCTAAAGTCTTGAAAACTCGAAATGAGTGATCTGAACACGAGTTATGCCGCCCAAACCCCACCATCACACGCGATCGCCCCGCCAGACGTTGACTCCCCACTAACAGGCGGGTCAAATCCAGTCAGTCCCAGAGACAGAAAGATCTCACAACCTGCTGGCCTCAATGCGCGATCTTGTGTGACTTGCAGGCGGAGAAAAGTCAAATGCGATAAGTGTGTCCCTTGTTCAAATTGCACGAAAGCCCACACGGAATGTATTTTCCCTGCGCCAGGACGTGCCCCGCGACGGCCCAGGGAGGGCGCGAAACCTGTGAGCGAACGCGAGGCACTATTGTTAAAACGACTACGGAGGTTGGAGGGTGTCGTCGAGGAACTTAGCGGGCAGACAAGCAGCGAATACTTTCCTCGACATGTCGAGTCGGGGAATGAGCCTCATAATACAGGTGTCAGGGTGGTTGGAATGGATGAAGGAAGTAAAACGACCACCATATCGGGGCAGCAAAAATCTACAACGAGACTAGATGGGGCATTGGGTGCGCTGACTCTTGATGAGGGGAGAAGTCAATATGTTGCGCATCCTTTTTGGGCAGCTATAACTGAAGTATGTATTATGGTTGTATGAAACTGATGTTCACTAAATCAATTTAGGAAGTCGAAGAGATGCGCGAAATTCTGGGAGATGGAGACTTTCCATCAGATGATGAGCACTCGAGTTCACATCCATCACCTCAAACTGTAGTCAACGACACAAGTCATCAAAGTTTTATAATGGGGTATAGCTCAAGTAACGTTAATCTGAAGCGTCTTCACCCGCTTCCTTCGCAGATCCCTTTCTACTGGCAAAAATATATTGAGAACGTTGACCCTCTCGTAAAGATTACACATACCCCGACTATGAACAAGGTGATCCGAGAGGTACAGAGCAAACTGGATTCTTTAAGCGCGGGTACAGAAGCTTTGATGTTCTCTATATATTTCGCTACGATAATCTCTATGGACTCTGAGGATGTGAGTAATTTAGCTCTAGTTGAATTGCAGCTCGACTGACATATCCAAGGTGCGAAACGATCTGGGCCAGGACAAAGACCAGCTTCTTAAACAGTACAGATTCGGTATAGAACAAGCACTCGCTCGAGCAAATTTTCTGAACACGAATGAGATTGTGACAGTTCAGGCCTTGGTGATCTTCTTGATTTGTGTTCGACGATTGGACGACACACGCTTTGTCTGGTCCATGACCGCTCTAGCGCTTCGCATTGCTCAATCCCTTGGACTACATCGGGATGGGACTAAATTTGGACTCTCCCCTTTCGACACAGAAATGCGTAGACGGCTGTGGTGGTCACTATGTGTCTTAGATGTTCGTGCCGCAGAAGATCATGCCTCAGAACCATCTATTATCGACCACACCTTTGATACAGAGTTACCATTGAACATAGATGATTGCGAACTTGACCCAGAAGCGACCGAGGCCCCCGTGCCAAAGTCTGAACTTTCGGAAATGACATTTTGCTTAATTCGTTTCGAGATCTGCACTCTCGTCAAGAAGCTGAATCTATTTTCCGACAGCAAAATTTCTTGCCCGAAAATAAGACCGCAATTGGCGGTTGAAGATAAGGAGCGCATGATCCAAGAATTCGCAGTTCGCCTCGAGGAGAACTACCTCAAATACAGCCAAGAGTAATTATAAGATTTCATTTTAGTTACCGTGATTTTCAGTTTTGTATTCCAACCCACAATTTCTACTTGTTAAGACAAATTAATTCTCTACTGACTGAAGGTATCCATAGTGGAGGGCCAGCTATACACTGGGTGGCAGCGACTATCGGTCGCTTGATTACAGCGAGGATGAGACTAATGATATACCAGGCTTGGAGTCGACCAGGAGAACCCAATGCCCTGTCTCAACCTCTCAGAGATTCTCTTTTCATGTCTAGTATAGAGATTTTGGAGTATACACATATTCTCAAATCAGAGCCTTCCACAAAGCAATGGCGTTGGCTGTTTCATACATATACTCAATGGTATTGCATTGCCTACTTACTAGGGGAGCTAGCCATACGGGATACCTCGATAACTGTCGATCGTGCGTGGCGCACCATCGATCGTGAGATTCAGGATTGGAGTAGTGTCCTCTCCAAAACGAATCCAGGAATGCTTGTTAGTAAAATTCCATCAGTTCCCTCAAGACCTCCGTCAGGTGAAAGACAACAAGAAACCGATAGCTAACCTTTGCTTAGTGGAAACCAATGCTCATATTAATGGCGAGAGCAAGACGTAGGCGCGAGGAAAATGCATCCAAACCAGCGGCGCCCAGGGTTCTTGGGATGGACGTTCCCGTTCCACCCCCTACCGGTCGCAAAGCACCGCCTAGCGAGGAGGAATTACGAGCGCGCGAAATATTTCTAGCACAGATGAACCAAGCGGTGCGACCACCCAACGACATGCAATTTACCAATGCTAGCACTACATCCTGTATCGGGGCTGAAATGCCTGGTGCACAAAATGTAGAAATGTTTTCAGCACCCATGATGGAACCCATGCCGGAAATGCCGTGGTTGATGGGAGGCGATGCGCTCACGGACCTAGATGTACAAGGCGACGTAAACTGGGATGGATGGCAAGATCTCGTACGAGACTTTCAGATGGATACCGACAACATCCCAGCTGGAGATGCAAGTAGTGTTCCCCTGGGAGCCATGCAAACTTGGTGGTAAAGCACAAGGAGTCATATGGAAATCAAAGGTTGTATTTCTACACGGGGGGAGGAGGGAGCATTGGGATGGACAAATCGGAGTCTTTGGGCTGTATTTATTTTTGACGTTATTAAATAACTCCGCTTCTAATGCTTATCATGCCGAAATCTACAGTACAGTACCACATCTTTCTACGAATAAACGATTACCAAAATCTGTATTTTCCCCCCCTTTGCTGTATTCTTGGTCAATCTCTCTCTCTCTCTCTTTTCTTCTTAGTAACAAAACAGTTAAAAGAAAACAATAAAGAAAGTAACATATCATAAATACATAAACAAAATAGATTCGTGGACAACACCCCAAACCCAACCACTCATAATCTATCAACCAAGTAACAAATTCTACCTATCTACCTACCCTACCTAACCTACATTCATATATTCACTCTTTCCCCTACACAAAAGTCAAGCCCTCTTTCTTTCTCCCAATTCCTCCACAAAACCCACAACCACACTACTAAGCTACACTACACTACAACTTAGTTTTTCATATGACTAGATACTAGGTAGCTTGGACGGTACGGAGTAATTTTTCTATATCTACATTTTCTGAACTGGTAGCACCCCTTTCCTCCTCTCCCGCAATTTTCCCTGCACCACCCAACCCACCCAGTAGCTGAGGGGTGGGGGCTGCTGGGGTCGGGTGGTGTTGGGAAGGAATAATGGGAAGAGGGGGGTTTTTTGTTGCAAGTTTAGCGTATATTTGAATCTGAACTGGTTGGGAGGGTGGGTAGGGAGAGCGGGGAGGGTTTCAACTCCGTAAAAAGTTTTTTTTTCTTTACTTATTTGCTTATTTATTCACCTACTTATATATACATATAATTATCTAGCAAATGAAATGGGGTGATATATTTACTTTTGGTCTTTCTTTTTTCTTCTTAGGAAAAGGAATCGTTGGGTATTGGTATTGGTATTGTTCACTGAGGTGTTATTGACGTTTTGGTTTTAGTCTATGGGTTTAGGTAGCCTGCTATGACATTAAATAAGGCACTAATGTTCACATGGTTTATCAAAGATCGCGGACATGGGATCGAACAGTAGCCACGTGATGGCTGAGATACAGTCGTTGTCACATCCAAAAGGCTTTGGTTCATGAGATTAGTGTAACTTGAAAACCGTTTTCATATTGCAGGTGTAGAAGCTAGAGCAAAATCATTTACATTCAGCCAAATTCTTCATTCCGGCCTCTGAATAAGTCTTGAGATAACACCATTGTCCGGTAAACCACAACAGCCCAGCCAAACATCCTCCCTCCAGTGAGAGAAGTTTCGACCTGCGTAAGAAGAGAAGTCTCATATATCCCAATATCCCGCTATGCCGTTTCCTGTTCGCGCCGGCCCCAAACGATTGAAGGGTATCTAACACGCCGTCTTAAAAAGCAAATTGTATTCGTCGTAAAAAAGAGTCATGAGACTGGTAAGGACTAAACACGTAAGGTCGAAGTATGTACAGCTATTACACATGTTCAAGGCCAAACAGTCGTCCCCCAAAAATAAAT
>Ga0247734_1000616_pt1 | contig 29782 bp, 25 predicted proteins | sample UWRJL103311B2_FD_180933 | JGI IMG/M metagenome (GOLD analysis project Ga0247734, IMG submission 180933) | Plant litter microbial communities from Arlington Agricultural Research Station in Wisconsin, United States - UWRJ-L103-311B-2 | ecosystem: Environmental > Terrestrial > Plant litter >...
AGGAACGGGACACCGGCCCCTCGCGACGTAGCTGATCGCTAAGGTGCCTTGGACCAGGTACCGTCTTCACTGCAAAGTCGAACACGAGCTCATCGCCTTTCCGCGACATTTCCGGGTCAAGAGGCGCGCCATCTTCAGGACACGCCGGTGCCAAGCCGTTCGATGACGCCCCCTATGATGGACAAGGATCTGATCTTCGAGGCCATGCTGCACCATAGCGCCCCGCATTGCATTCGGGGAATGCTAGGAAAAATGTGACAGGGGGCGCCTCGCGTCTTCGACGCGACCGCGCTTGCAGGCCGTTCGCGGGCGGGCTGATCGCCCTCCCATCCGCTCACGAGGCCCCGAGCCCCGCTTCGCGGGTCTCGGCCATCCGGTCGCTATCGCTGGCGCAGGCGGCCGGGCAAGTACGCCCGCAGTAATGGCGTGCGCGGGGTTCCCGCGCCCGGCGCAGGTTTGCGAAGGCCTCTCCCGAAGCGGCGGGAGTGGGCGCGCTTCCCTTCTGGACCCGCTCGCGTCGACGGCAAGCCGGGCTGCGCCCGGCTCCTACACTTCGTTGCGGCCCTGGCGGATGCCCTCGCCGCTCATCGCGGGCCCGTCCGGTCGCTTCGCCGCCCACCCCCGCCCTGCGGGGAAGCCATGATGGTTTTGGGGCGTGACTGGAGGTGAACGATGCGTGCGATCCGCAAGGGCGATCAGGAGGCGAGGGCTGGTCAGGCGTCAGCCAAGGGGGCGAGGTCTACGGGCAAGGGGCGGACGTGGGGGGCAGGGGCCGGTGAGCCCCGCGCGAACCTCTACGACGAAGTGACCGCCAGGATCATCGGGGAACTCGAGGCAGGGCGAATCCCATGGGCCCAGCCATGGGGCAACGTGCCGGGCGGGGATACGGCAATGGTCGCGATGCCCCGAAACGCCCTTACGGGGCGAACCTACTCCGGCATCAACGTGCTAATCCTGTGGGGAGCGGTCATCGCCAATGGCTGGCCGTCGCAGGGCTGGCTGACCTTCCGGCAGGCTCAGGAAGCGGGGGCCACCGTGCGCAAGGGCGAGCGCGGGACATGCGTGGTCTATGCCGATCGCTTTACGCCCGAAGCCGAGAAGCAGCGCGCCCGCGAAACCGGTGAGAACGCGCGCGCCATTCCCTTCCTCAAGCGCTTCACCGTGTTCAACATCGCGCAATGCGAAGGTTTGGGCGTTGAGCCGGGCGATGGGCTTGTGCCGGATCCCGCACCGCTGCCGGAACGCGAGATCGTGCCGGTCGCCGAAAGCGTCATTGCTGCATCGGGTGTCGATTTCCGGATCGGCGGCGACAAGGCCTACTACGCCCCGGGCCCCGACTACGTGCAGGTGCCCCCGCAGTGCGCCTTCTTCGAGCCGGTGAATTTCTACCGGACCTGCCTGCACGAACTGACGCACGCGGTCGGCCATTCCTCGCGCCTGAACCGCAACCTTGCAGGCAGTTTCGGATCGAAGGACTATGCCCGCGAGGAACTGATCGCCGAAATGGGTTCGGCTTTCCTGTGTGCCTCGCTCGGGATCGAACCGACTGTGCGTCATTCCGACTATATTGGCGCGTGGCTCGACGTGCTGCATGAGGACAACCGCGCGATCTTCCGTGCCGCCAGCGCCGCCAGCAAGGCAGCCGACTGGCTCCTCGCGCGGCACAGCGCGGCGCAGGCCGCCGGACAGGAATGCGCACCGCAATGCACAGGGGATGAGGAGGCGGTATCGTGAGCCTGCTGTCCCCGACCATCCGCACGATGCTCCTCGCCAACGGCGAACAGAGCGCTAAAGTCTACCATTTCGACCCCGTTCCACTGGTGCGCCTGTACAATCCCATCGGCCCGGCGGTCTGGCTGGCAAGCGAACTCCACGCCGACGGCGATACCCTTTTCGGCCTCGCCGACCTCGGTCTCGGATGCCCGGAACTTGGCTGTTTCAGCCTGCGCGCCATCGAGGCAATCCGCTTCGCCTATGGCCTTTCCATAGAGCGTGATCACGCATTTGCCCCAACGCACCGTCTCTCCCTTTGGACGGAAGCGGCGCGGGTCGCAGGCTCGATCGCCGAGGCCCAGATCATGCTGCGCCGCCTGTCCAGTGACAGCGCCGCACCGCCCTGGATTCCGACGCCGGGCACATGACCTGGCTGGATGACGCCGGGCGACCGTTCGTCGCCCATCCCAAACCGGCCCGCCCTCCCATTCCACCTGAAAGGCGGACCGGCCACTCACAAGGAGCAATACCCATGAAACTCGAATTCATCGCCATCGACAAGCTCTGCGTTTCCAAAGCCAACATGCGCCATGCCCGCAAGGCACCCGACGTCGCCGACATCCTTCCCACCATACGCGCGCGGGGCGTCATCCAGCCGCTGCTGGTTCGGCCCACGGGCGCGGCCGGGCACTACGAGATCGTGGCGGGTGCACGGCGTTTCCATGCCGCCATGATCGTCGCCGAGGAACGCGGCATCGATGTTCCGGCCCCGGAACATGATGAGCCGCACAATCATGAACCCGGCCACCCGGAAACCGGGAACGAGAATGGCGCCGAGAACGACGTCCGCTTCCTTCCTTGCGCGATCCTCGATGAGGGAGACGATGCCGCCGCCGTCGAGGCCTCGCTCATCGAGAACATCGCCCGGCTCGATCCCGACGAGGTAAGCCGCTGGGAATGCTTCACTCGCCTGATCCGCGAAGGGCGCAAGGCACAGGATATCGCCGCGACGTTTGGCCTCCCCGACATCGTGGTCCGCCGCACCCTTGCGCTCGGCAACCTGCTCCCGCGCATCCGGGGGCTCTACCAGCGCGGCGATATCGACGCCGCCACCGTCCGCCACCTGACGCTGGCATCCAAGGCGCAGCAAAAAGCGTGGCTGGCGCTCCTCGACGACGAGAACGCGCGGGCACCCACCGGGCACCAGATCAAGGCCTGGCTTTTCAATGGCCAGTCTATCCCGACCCGTCATGCCCTGTTCGATGTCGCGGCCAGCGGCCTCGCGGTGGCATCCGACCTGTTCGGCGAGGACAGCTATTTCGTCGAACCGCAGGCATTCTGGTCGCTGCAGAACGCTGCCATCGAGGAGCGCAGGCACGGCGCCCTCAATGAGGGATGGACCAATGTGGTTGTCGTCGGGATCGACGATCACTTCCATTCCTGGGAATACGAGAAGGTCGCCAAGCGCAAGGGCGGCCACGTCTATCTCGACGTGCGCGCCAACGGCGAGGTGATCGTCCATGAAGGTTGCCTGTCGCGCCGGGACGCAGCAAAGCTGGCCCGCTTGGCGGCAGGCGAAGACGGGTCGAATCCCGGGGCGGTTTCTCCGGTGGTCCGGCCCGAACTGACCTCGCTGACGCAGACGTATATCCACCTTCACCGCCATGCCGCGCTGCGCGCCGCGCTGCTTGGTCATCCCGGCGTGGCGCTGCGCCTGATGGTGGCTCATGCGATCGTCGGTTCTCCCCTGTGGCGGGTGAGCTGCGAAGCGCAAGCCGCGAAAAGCGATGCGGTCTGCGAAAGCGTCGAGGCCAGCCGGGCCGAAGCTGTCTTCGACACGCACCGCCGGTCCGTGCTCGCTCTGTTGGACAGGGAGGCGGACCAACCCACCGTCGCCGCTGGCAGCGGCTCCGACCAGCAGTTGCCCGCACTGATGACCCGGCTGCTCGCCTTGCCCGATCCCACCGTCCTCGACATCCTCGCCGTCGTCATGGGCGAAACGCTGGCGGCCGGGAGCGCTGTCGTCGAGACGGTGGGCCGCGAGATCGGGATCGCCATGTCCGACTGGTGGCAGGCCGACGAGGCCTTCTTCGACACCTTGCGCGACCGGGAAGTGCTGCTCGCCATGCTGGCCGAAGTCGCCGGAGGCGAAGTGGCCGCGGCCAACGGGGGCGAGAAGACCAAGGTCATCAAGGCGATCATCGCCGATCACCTGCACGGACGGGGCGGTCGCGAGAAGTGCGAACCTTGGGTCCCACGCTGGATGACCTTCCCGCCCGCCGCCTATACCGCGCGCGGCGGCGTCGAAACCGTCCATGCACATGCGCGGGCTTTCGCGCCCCTCGCGAGCGGCGCTTCCGATCCAAACCCCAACGGGTACGCAGAGGACTTCGCTGACGACGAGGCGGAAGGGAACGCGAAAGCACCGGAGGATGACGGGCGGGACGGCGCTCGATTGGCGGCCTGACAGGATCGCGGGGGAGCGGCGCTCGCCGCTCCCCCTTCCATTGGCGCTGGCTGGAAAAATTCGCGGCGTCCTGCCACCATAAAGGCGGCAGGACGCGCAGTGGCGTCGAAAGGGTTCAGCTCGGTACTAGACGGTAAGCGTCCGGGCGACACATTGGCGGGATATGCCTCGCATTTGATCGGCGCGGTGGCCGGATGGTGCACAAGAGTTGTTCTGCGTCCCATAACTGCGCCGAACGTTGCGCTGCCTTTTCGTGCCCCAGCACCAGCCCGGCCATCCTGTCGGTCGCTTCGAAGCTGAGGATGTTTGGCAGACCCGGTTCGCTCGTCACGAACTTCAGCGCGTGGATCTTCATATGGCCCCTCCCGCGCTCCGCAACGCAGCGACCTCGCCGGTTCCCGGCGCGGCTTTTGTTTTCGAGCAGGAAATGCGTCGCGTCGCGCCGCGTTCCGACAGACCGATCGGGATGCCCTTAGGGCGCCGCCGGTGCTTGTCCTCTGGTCGGACGACGCGTTCGCGCCGGCGGATTTACCCGCCGTGGAGGGAAGCCCGGCCCGCCCTGCGCCCCTTGCTCGCTAAGCGCCCCCGGCACCCTCGCCGAAGGCCGCGCCCGCCCGACCCGCCGACGCGGGCGTCGATTGCGGCGTCCGGCCGGACCGGGCGGACCGGGCGGACCGGCGTTTCCGGTTTCGCTTGCGCCGTCGGGGCGCGGCGGGCTCGTCCCCCGGCCCTTCATCGTGTCGATGCCGGTCCTCGCCGTGTCAGTCGCGGGCCACAGGGTCCCTGGCAAGGCGAGGAATGCAAAGCTGGGATGCTTCCTTCGCGAGCAGCTCCACAAGAGTGCCGGCCGAGCCGACCGCGCGACGCCAGTGCCCCTTGCCCCCGGTCCGTCACCTGCCCAACCCCGGCGTCCCGGGCCGTGTTGCCCGCTTCGCGGGCTGCCCGCACCACCCCGGTCCTTAGGGGTTCCCTCATCGCTCGCGCTCCGGTGGGCAGGTGGCGCCCCGCGGGCTCGACGGGGGGCACCGGCGGACGGTCCGCCGTCACAACTGGAGCTTGCCAAATGAACAACGTCAACCTTGTCGGTCGCCTTGCCAAGGACCCTGTGGCCCGCGACTTTCGCGAAACCCGCGTCACCGAGATCATCCTGGTCACCGAGCGCCCCCGCATTCGCGACGGCAAAGTCGAAAAGGATCCGGAAACCGGCTACCCGGTCAAGGACGCCGAATTCCACAAGGTCACCATCTTCAACGGCATGGGTCTGGGCGTGCGCAGCCACAAGGCGAAGGGCGACCTGATCGCCGTGAGCGGTCGCCTCCACTATAGCCGCTGGGCCGATGAGCAGGGCCAGACCCGCTACGGCTGCGAGATCATCGCCGAGGACGTCGAGTTCCTCTGATCCCTCGTGGGCGGCGCCATGCGCCGCCCTTTTCGGGTCCCTCGTTCTCTCCCCGCCAGGAGACCTGCAATGAAGACCTTCGACATCACGTTCGAAAGCAGCTTCGAGCACGCGTCACGTCGTCTCGAAGCCCTGGAGCGTTTCGCCGCGCGCAGCCGAGTTTATTGAGGCGCTTGATCTCGACGCGCTGGGGCCGCCATCGCGTGCGCCATGCGGCGCGACGACGAGGCGCTCGATTTCGAGATCGCCTCCGGATACGCCTATCTTGCCCACCTGATCGCCATGGAGGACCTGCGGGCGCGCATCGACGCGGACGGCTAAGCACACGACCCTTTCCCTCGCTGCCCATCGCCGGCGAGGCCGAGGTCAGCACCTTCATGATCCGTCGATGCCTGGCATGATCCGTCGATGCCTGGCCTGGCCGTCGCGTCCCAGCTGGCCGGTCGACTTGCGACTTGTGCCAGCTGGGACGCCGGTTGTGGATCGGGGCTGAGACGCTAATCTGTCTTCAGGAGACCTCATGGAAATCACGCCCTTTAGCAAGGCCGCTGCCGCGAATGCTCTCGATCGGCTGATCGAGATAGCCCGGTCCGACACGGGCCAGGCGCGCCGGGTCGCGAATTTCCCGCTCGCCTGGTGGAACGGCGATGACTGCGGCCACTTTCCGATCGCGGACCTCTTCGGGCTCGACATGACGATCGGGACCCATATCGCCACCATTATCGGCTTTCTGGCCCAGCACGAAGGCGGGATTTACCCTGACGCTTTCGCTCGCAGGGAAGAGATGATCGATCTTGTCCGGCTCTGGCGCGACTTCGACGAGCCGCAGCACTGACAAGCGGAATCGGCAATTAATAATCCGACCGCGCGGGGCACGCCGTGCCCGCCGAACGAGAGGGTGAAAGGGCCTATGCCGCGAAGTAGCGCCCTGCATGAAACCCAGGAATATCTCTCGTTGAGGGCCCATTGTGTCGTGGTCCGCACGGCCGCCTCAAGGATGAGCGGTTCCCCCAATTTTGCCGCGACCTCCCCTTCGCTGCGCTCCGGTACGGCCGCGAAAAAATCGGCTCCCCCACTCCCCGCATCGCGGCGCCGGGCAAAGGCCCAGCGTCCCTGACCCAGCCGTGCGGCCCACGAGCGTGATGCCCCTGTCATCAAGAAGACAGGAGGCTGACATGCACATGATCTCAAACCCCGCTCTCGCCGATCAGGCAACCTATCTCGCCGCATGCGCCAATGCACACATGCGTGCCCGACACAGTTACTTCACGCAGTATGTGATCAGCGACGAGGAGGCGGGTTACCTCGCCATTGACGAAGGGGACTATGTCGCCCTCCCACCGCATCTCATGGCGCGCGTGGTTCACGCTGTGCCAAGCGACCTCGACGAGGAGGGTTGAAAGGCATGGGGAGGGTCCACCACGGGCCCTCCTTGCTCTGCCTCGCTGGCCCGACCTGATCAGACTTAGTCATTCCAACCCGGAGGCGAAAACTTCTGCTCCGAAAAGTCGCGATACGAGTTCGCTTGCGTCATCGAGAGCTTCGAACTTCGACAGGGATACCTCGCGCAGCGCGGGGCGCTCGGACTTGATCCCCAGGGCGTTGCCTTTGTTATGACGAGCGATCCGATCGCCCATCCCGCAAAGTCCCTCGCCTGGCGGCCCTCCGAACCATCGGTAGCCCAGCGTCGCCAGGGTTTGCGCATCGTGCACGATCAAGACGACGCAACCGTCCGGCCTGTCGGCCAACCGGGCTTGAATGTCGAAAGAACGCCGTTTTGCGCTAGTGTGCATCGCCTTGAGCTGGATGTGTCGCATAACGCCGCTAGCTTCGATTATGACGTCGTACCCGCTGTTGTCGACCTCGCTATGGAAGACGGCGAAGTCAAATACCTGCCGACACCAGAGCTCGGAGCAGACATCGGCAAGGAAGCGATGCTCGAGGATATGTTCACGCGTCGCTGAATAGATCGATAGTGCGGTAAGCCAATCCTGCATGGGTTTCTCTCCTCTCGATTTCGTATTACATCTACTGGGGCACCGCCGGCGATGCGTGGTGGCCCAAGCCAAATAGCAGTCGCGGAATGGACCCCGGTGCCGACTGTTCGTGCGGCCTCACGGCCGCTACGAGCCCGCCGGTTGCCCCAACCGCCCCTAAGGATGGGTCGAGTAGAAGACGCGACGTAACTCTGACAGTCCCTAGGCGAAAGAGGGCACACCGAACACGGCTAGGCCGTAACTAAAATCAGGCAATATCAATGCGTAGACATCGGTAGACGCGTACACTTGCGTAAACGCGCCGGGTATTCGAGCGAATTGTTCGTGATTTCAAAGTATTGGCTGTCGTCGTTTTGAGTGCGTGGCGGCACTGGACAGCCGGCTGCGACAGGCATAAAATCGACAGGCGATAACCGGACCGGGCTCCCAAATGATGGAGCCTGACTTGAGCACAAGAACCGTGAAACTGGCCGTTAGCGTGCGGCTCTCGTCCGAGGAAGTTCTGCTTCTCGACCAGGTCGCGAAAACGCGGGGCTATTCGCGCTCGGACGCGCTCAGAGATGTGGTTCGCGTTGCCGGCCCGCTGATCATTGCCGGTAGCGGGGTAAATGTTAGCCGGGCGCTGATGTCGCTGGAAATCCTCGTTGCCGAATGCATTGATCGCGTCAGCGAGCGCGATCCTGGCGACGTTCAGAAGCTGGTGGATGCCGCCTCGCGCAACGTGAGCGAATATCATGCGTGACAGGGACCTGCGCTTCGGCAAGAGCCCGGCCACTCTCGAGCATCATTCCGCGCGTGGCAAGGTGATCCGCAACACGGGCGACTTCACACGCGGTTCCCAGCTCTTCGCCCAAGGGTGGGCGATGACGGGTGGGGGAATCAGGATCCCACTCGTGCTGTGGCTGAGCACATCCGCAGCTTTGATGGTGACGCTTTTCTCGCTCTACTTTCATGAGCATGAAATCCAGCTCGTGCTCATGAAGCTCTTCGCCGAAGCCTGGCACTGGGTAGAGTTCGATCCCCACAAGATAATCAATCTCACTTTGCCGGATGGCTCCATAGCTGTCGGGGAGATGTCCTGGGTACCCGATCACCCCGCAGTGGTGGCGGCCTGGGCAAAGCTCGTGCGCCTGCTGATCGCAGCCGTCCTGGGTTCACTATTCCTGTGTGCGCCCCTGACAATCTGGTTTGTCGACTATTCGGTGCAGCGCGGGAGGGACATCCTCAAGGAACGGCATGAACGAGGCGCGCTGCTGGTTTCGCGTCGGCTTCTTGTTCGGGCGATCGGCCTGCACAATTTTGACGAGCACACTCAGGAGTGTGCAGATCGAGATCCGCCGGTTCGTCCGAAAGCCGTTTTGAAGCTTGCACTGCGTGCAAGGGCCGCGCTGGGGTTTCATGCCCCATACGACCTCGCTTCTGTGCCTTACCCGTGGCGGATGGAACAGAGCCACGCGATGCTCATCGGCACTACCGGTTCCGGCAAGACGACCGCGCTCAAAAGGATAGTGTCCCAGGCTCGTCAGCGCGGGCACAAGTGCGTCATCTTCGATCTCACCGGCAGCTTCGTCGAGAGTTTCTATAATCCCGAGACTGACATCATTCTCAACACCATGGACCAGCGCTGCCAGCCATGGACCATCTTTTCCGACTGCGACAATTATGCCGAGTTCCTCTCCGCCGCCACGGCGCTGATCCCCAGCGGCCACAATGCCGAAGATGATTTCTGGCAGAAGGCAGCCCGTACCCTGTTCGTGGAAATGTGCATGAAGCTGATCGAACGCGGCGAGATGTCGAACGGTGCGCTTGCCCACCACCTCATGCAGGCTGATCTCAAGCGCATCAGCCGGGAACTCGAGAGCACGGTCGCGGCACCCCTGGTTGCTACGGAGGCGGCGAAGATGGCAGAGTCCATCAGGGCGACCTTCAACACGCATGCCAACGCACTGCGCTTCCTCCCCGACGCGCCGGCAGACACTAGAGGCTTTTCGATCAACGAGTGGATGGCCGGCGACGGAAAGGAGAACTCTCTGCTCTTCATCACGTCCAGCTATCCCGATCTCGTTCTCAACCGGCCGTTGCTCACCTTGTGGATGGACCTTGCGGTAAATGCGCTGTTCCGGCTCGGAGGCACCCGGTCCTTGCGCACCTGGTTCCTGCTCGACGAGGTGCATGCCCTTCACCGTCTCCCGGCGATCGAACATGGCCTGCAGACGGCCAGGGGGGTGGGCGGGGCTTTCGTGCTGGGTATCCACTCATTCGGAAAGCTAGCCGAGACATACGGAGAAAACGGCGCGATCGCACTCGCGTCACTGGCACGTACCAAGCTGGTTCTCGCTACCTCGGACATCGAGACCGCCAGGCGCTGCTCGGATTTCATCGGCAGCCGCGAGGTGCGTCAGATGGACGAGGCATACAGCTACGGTTACGCCAGAAGTCGCGATGCATCCACGATCACGCCGCGCAAGGAGGTCCAGCACCTCGTCATGCCCGATGACATCAAGGAGTTGCCCTCGCTTCACGGTTACATCAAGTTCCCCGAAGGCTTCCCTGCAGCCAAAGTCAGGCTCGCATGGCGGGACTATCCGCGGGTGGCTGACGGCTTCCACCGCGTGACAAAGATGCGTGCTGCACACTATGCCCCGTCGGCGGGTATGGGCGATCCTCTACCTCAGGACGGTGGGCGCGAGACGGATGGACCGGTTAATCGCCCGGAGCCGATGCTCGATTTCGGCGTTCCCCGCGATCCGATCGAAAGTGCACGGATCGGTAACGTAGCAGGTAGCCCATCTCATCGAGACAACCTCGTGCTACCGTTCGAACAGCCCGCGCAACGCGCAGCTGCAGATCTTTCGAAAAGCCAGACTTCGCAAAGGCAAGGTTCGAGCGAGGGAGGCGCAGGCACGGCATCGAAACCGGGCGAATTTGCCTCTTATAGAATTTCACCGCGCGAGCCGAAGCATTCGATGCCCGGACGAGTGCTTGATGGGACGTCGGCCGACGCACGCCGGACTGAGCAGAGCCGCGGTACCCGCGGCAGCCCGCCCGAGGCCGGGGCCGGTAGAAACGAGCAGGAAAGCCTGATCTCGAAAGAGGAGCGCTTCGGGTTCGGTGCCGAGAACGAGCGGCCTGCCCCTTCTGCGAGCGAAGATTTCGAGCCAGGGCGCTGACAGGTGCATTCCATCGCGGCAGTGCGCTCCGCAAGTGGAGCGGCGAGTTATTTTGCCAAGGACGACTACTATACAGGTGAGCATGCATCTGAGGCCAGCGAATGGGGTGGGAAGGGCGCCGAGTACCTTGGACTTGCCGGCGAAGTCGGCAAAGTGGATTTCGAAAACCTGCTGAATGGCAAGTTGCCCAATGGCAGCATCGCCCATTCATCGCCGAACCGCAGGGCGGGGATCGACCTCACGTTCTCGATGCCGAAGTCCGCCAGCGTCATGGCCTATGTCGCTGGCGACACGCGGATTCTCGCAGGCCATCTCACGGCCGTGAAGGCGACCATGAGGTGGGTAGAGGAGACTCTGGCGGAAGCGCGCGACTACCGGCGCACTTCCAATGGGGAAGGCGTCAGGACCGGCAACCTGGTCTATGCCATGTTCCAGCACGACACGAGCCGCAAACTCGATCCGCAGGGGCACGTTCATGTCGTCGTTGCTGCCATCACACAGTCTGCGGCCGGCAAATGGAAAGCTTTGTGGAATGGCGAGTTCTGGAAAAACAATGCGACGATCGGATCGGTTTATCATGCAGCCTTTCGCACCGAACTAGCAAACATCGGATACGAAACGGAACTCACCGGAAAGCACGGCCAGTTTGAGATTCGCGGTGTCCCGAAACCGGTGCTCGATGAATTCAGCCAGCGCCGGAAAGACATACTTGCAAAGGCAGAGCAACTGGGCAGGTCCCCCAGTGACGCCGGGAGCATGCGCGAAATCACGAAGCGATCGCGTGCCCCGAAGCTGGATGTTGATGACAGAGCGGTACTGCGGGCGCAGTGGATGGCAAGGTCGATTTCGCTCGGTTTCGATGGCAAAGCGTTGCTCGCCAAATCGATTGCGCAATCCGGTCAGGAATCCGAAGCGGCGATAGGGATACCGGCGAAAGTGCACGCACTTGTAGAGATAGTGCGCAGCATCCTTGGAAATTATCTGCAAGGGTTCGACCCGCTGACGACTAACGGGATTGCGCGGGCCATGCTATCGCCTTCCCAACTGCGGACCGAAATGGCCGTGGGGTCAGCAATTCGCATCTTGGGCCAGCGAGAAGCGGCATTCGGTGTTACGGCGCTTCGCAAGAGCGCGCTGGACCTAGGCCTTCGCGGTGTCACAATTGACTGTGTCGATCGGCGGGTCGCCCATTTGATCGAGTCCGGCCAACTGATCCGGAGCGTGAGCGAGCGGCTGGACGGCGTATTCAGCCACCTCACCACGCCGGAACACGTCGCGCAGGAGCGGATGCTGCTCGCGGGGATCGATCGTGGACGCAAAGCCAGCCTGCCGATCATTGCGGCAGGCGACGTGAAAGATCGTCTCCGAACTGCGGCGGAAGAACGCCCGCTCAACGCAGAGCAACTTGCAGCCGCAACCGTGGCCCTTTCAACGCGTGACCGCATCGTCGTCATTCAAGGCGTCGCCGGTGCCGGCAAGACCACAATGATCGAGGCGATGACGCATGTAGCCGCACAGGAAGGCAGAGAGACAATCGGCCTAGCCTTCGCGAACAAGATGGTGGCGATGCTGCGGAACGAGGCGGGCATCGAGGCGTGCACGGTTTCCTCGTTCGTGAACGAACATATCCGCGGAGCCACTGCGGGACAAGGTAGCGACTTCGAGCAGTCGCGCCAGGCGCTCGCGGGTAAGATCCTGATTTTGGACGAGTCCTCGCTCGTCGCCAATGAGGCGATGAACCACCTGCTCACGATCGCCAACAGCCTCAGGGTGGCACGCCTGATCATGATCGGCGACCACCATCAGTTGCAATCCATCGATGCCGGCAAGGCATTTCGACTTATCCAAACCCATGATCCGGAAATGGCGCGCATGGAGACAAGCCTGCGTCAGAAATCCGATCACATGCAGCAGGTCGCCGCATTGACGCGCGGCGGCAACTTCGAAGAAGCGTTCGAAGTCTTGGGGCCGCGAGTTCAGGCGAAAGGCGACGCCTATCTTGAGGCCGCCGCCAGCGCCTGGTTGGCCCGCAGCCTGGATGAGCGGGAGCGAACAGCAATCTATGCATCGGGCCGCTCAGCACGATCGGCTTTGAACGATCTCGTGCAAAAGGGGCTGAAGGCCGAAGGCTCGATAACGGGCGAGGGGATCAGGACGCCGACAGTTCAGTCCGCGAACGTTACCCGCGAGGAACTTCGTTACGCCCACACCTACCGCACGGGACTTGTCGTCGATGTCGTCCGCATGTCACCGACCGCACAGCTGGGCCGCGGGCGGTACGAGGTTATCGGCATCGATCGCAAGGACAGGGTCGTATTGCGCAGCGAACGCGGCCAGGAATTCAGGTTCGATCCACGCCGGATCGGCGCGGCAGAAAAGCTCGATGCGATCCAGATTTCCGAAAGGACGACCGTTTCGCTACATGCAGGCGACGTCATCCGCTGGACTGCGAACGACAAGGATCGGGGCCTTCTCAATTCCGAGCCCGCGCAAATCATCGCTGCGGATATACACAGAGTGACCGTCAGGACCGGGGAGGGTACATTCCTGGATCTTAATCGCGACGACAGGATGCTCGAACGGCTGGTCCTGGCCTATGCGATTAACATGCACCAAGGCCAAGGCATGACCAGCGACGAAGGTATCGGCGTGGCTCACTCATCGGAAAAAAATCTGGCAACTCAACGCCTCATGCATGTGATGGTGACGCGTGTGCGGCACGATATCCAGATCTTCACGGACGACCGCGACAAACTGCTGCGTACGATTGAGCGGAATGAAGGAGACAAGGCCAGCGCGCTCGAAATCATCGGCGAGAAGCCTATGGAGCAGAAACGCACTGTAGACCCGGCGCAATCCGGACCGTTTAAGCCCTATAGCCAGGACGACACCATCCGGCAGCCTCCCACACGTCCGGTGCAGCAGGTTGCCGGGTTTTCAATCGGTGGGATGGATAGTGCGGAAAAACTGCCTGAGCGAGGGATTGAGCGAACACGCTAAGTTTCTTGGCACGGCCAGTTATCGCTGCCTCATCAAACCGTAATCGACAAAAGCGTTTTTTCCCAGATGCCGCAGCAGGCTCTCCCACCTGCTGCGGCGCACGTGTGGATAACCCTGTCGATTAGCTGTTTATTCATCGAAGAAAACATCGGCAAAACGTTTGTTGTCTCCCATGCCGTGAACGAAGGTTCCAATATCAAACGGCGCCCCCTTAGTGCGACGCTATTGCTCGCATCGCCATGTCCAGGATCGCGAACGACTGACCGGCCCACCAGTCGCGGGTCGGTATCGCAATCGTATTTCATTGTCACCGAGTTGGGTGCGCCGCAGCTTTATCAAGCAGATACACTACGTCGCCTCTGAAATTTTCTCCTGGCTCTAACCGTTGGCGCCGATCGTATTCTTAAAAATTAATCATTGATACGCAACGACAATCATGGTGAAATTCAAGGTGCTTAGGTGCATCTTTTCAGGTCAATTCTAGCTGGCGTCGTACTAGGAGGTTGGGAATTGGAGGGTAACGCAAACACGTTGACACGCGCCGAGATTGCGGATGCTATCCATTGCGAGACCGGGCTCTCGCGCATCGTTGCTCAACGACTAACCGGGTCGATTCTGGTCTATATGACGGCCGCCCTTTGCAATGGGCAAAGCGTGAAAATCTCCGGGTTTGGAACGTTTTTATTGAAGGAAAAAAACGCGCGCATCGGGCGCAATCCAAAGACCGGCGCAGAGGCACAGATCACAGCGCGCCGGATCGTCAATTTTCGACCAAGCGGAGGCCTGCGAGACCGGGTGGCGTGATCCGTAGGTCAACTTAGGGACAAAGCCCGTCGCAGCCACCCGATTGATACGATTGCTATGGCAGAATCGTGCTTTGCCGCAGATCATTGAAACAGATTTCAGCCATGCGCGTGCCACGGCGCCTTCGTGTCACTCACCCCCCTCAGTTTCACGGAAATAGGGGAGGCGCTCGATTGCTTGATCGCCATAGCTACCTTCCGATACCGAAGCATCATCTCGGCCGGTTATCCTGAATGGCTTTGATAACAGCGGCTGCTCTTTCGCTGATCCCAGCCGGGCGACAGCATTTTCCGGACATGTGGCCGCCAAGTGACGGAGCGTAATGCGGAGCCGGGTCCGATGTTCGGGAAGGGGGCCGTTTTAGGGAACTGGCTGGCGCGCAGCGTGCGCCGTCAATTGTGAGAGACCGTGATTGTCCCCGGCGGCGCGGCCGTTGAGAGTCACGAGTGGCACTTTACCTGCAGGTAAAGTGCCACTCGTGACTCTTAGTAAGGTGGGGCAAGAGTAAAGGCGCTGTGTCCACCGGACTATCGGGCACCGTTCCGTGCCGACAGGCTTGTCGCTGGTGAAGTGCCACGACTGTTTAATCGGCAGCTTCGCACGTTTAGGGATTCACACAGGAGTCCTCTTGTGCTTGATTCATGCTATGTTCCAGCCCGACCTCTTCGCCCCCGATGCAAAGCCGGTCCCGGTCTGCGCGAAAATCGCCCGTCCGCTCGATTTACCCGGGGTCCTGGAGCGTCTGACGCGCGTATGTGAACGCCCGCGGTACAGTTACATGGTCCTCAATTTGATAGCCCAGGCCAGCGCACGCACTGGAGAAGCGGGGCCTTATGTACGTGTTGGCGAAACGCTTGTCCCCATACGCGACTGGCTGTGTGATGCGTTGGTTCCTCTTGCCCAGCGCGACCCCCGCCGACACGGGATCGCCGAGCGCGTCCGTCAGGACCTTCTTGCTCGGGGCATTATGCCTGCGGAACCGAAAGTTGCGGAAAAGCTGGTCGAGGAAGAGGTCGCCAAGCGCATCCGTCATTCCGGTCGCACGAACGTCAGCCGTGCGGTTTCCGAACTCGTCCGGGCCGGGCTGATCCGTCGCCATTACCAAGGCTTTCGCGTCGATCACCATAACCGCGGGGCGCAGCGTCAGGCTGTCTACACGGTCACGGAAGAAGCTCGTTCGGCTTTAGGCTAACCAACGGGTGGCGGCTAAAGACGGTCTGACGTCCAAGATTCGAAAAACGGTGGCGCAGTCAGCGCCGGCTTTGCAACGAAGCCGCTGGAGCTTGAGGAAGCGTGGCCCGCCACGCCCCATTAATGGCGCGCATGAGAGGGACGCCGCAAGGTTCGCACAAGGCCACATCAACGCCGTCAGCATGTCGTGCCATGGAGACGGGAGAGGGCCGGTGTCGCCCGAGAAGGCACATTATCGACATCTCATGGATATAGGACTGCAGCCGTGCGAAGTCATCTCGGCAAGCGCGTGATCCACCCCTATTTTTGCCGTTTTTAAACAGGATCGCTAACAATCGAGCCGGATACGTAACAGGCAGGCCACGCGTCCGGGGTGCCTCTGGCGTTCGGTTTGGCTCCTACTCGCCTTGACTAGAAAGCGGACCTCGCGCTCAGGACAGACCTTTCTGTTTCGATGACAACAAGGAAGGCTTCTCTGGCCAGAAGCAAAACTGTACCCTAGCTGCATAATCTCTATTGAACCGATAGAGAATGTAGGAATACACGCCCCTCGTTGAAAGATTGCTGAAACATCAAGCAATTGGGGGAAATATGACATCTGCTTTTCATCGGTCCGCTTTGCGGCCTTGCAGTCGCGCATCTGTGCGGGGCGGGCTGTTGTTGGCAAGCAATCTGGTGGCGCTCGGTTGGGCAACGGCGGCGTTCGCCCAAGCTCCAAATGTACTCGGGGCCGTTCGCGATGACGCGAGCATCGCCACCGATGACACCGGGCCTTCCGGCGATATCACCGTGACCGGCAGCCGCATCGTGCGCGACGGCTTCAGCGCACCGACGCCTGTGACTGTCCTGGGCAGGGCGGACATCGAGGCGCAGGCCCCGCTCAACCTGACGAGCCTGGTGGACCAGCTTCCCGCAGTGACCAGCGGCTACACCGCGAGCAGCACGTCGGGCCTCCTGTCGACTGGGCTGGCGGGCCTCAATTCGATCAACTTGCGCGGCCTTGGCGCCGGTCGCACGCTGGTGCTGTTGGACGGGCAGCGGTCGGTCGCCTCCAGCGTCGGCGGCATCGTCGACATCAACACGATGCCGCAGGCGCTGGTCGAACGGGTCGAAGTCGTGACCGGCGGCGCCTCGGCACAGTATGGTTCGGACGCGGTGGGCGGGGTGGTCAACTTCATCCTCAAGAAGGATTTCAAGGGGCTGAAACTGGCGGCGGACCAGGGCATCTCCGATCGGGGAGACGGCCGCAATTATCGCCTCGGGGCCACGGCAGGGTTCAGCCTGCTCGACGGACGCCTGCGCATCTTGCTGGACGGGTCCTATTTCCGTCAGACCGGCGTCGATACGATCGACCGTGACTGGAACGATTCCAATTACTTCCAGATCAACAACCCCGCCTATACCGCAACCAACGGGCAGCCCCAGCGGCTGGTCGGTCCCGGCTTCACGCCGTCGACGTATTCGGCTGGGGGACTAATTACCTCCGGTGCGCTGAAGGGGACGTATTTTCTCGGCAACGGCCAGACCGGCACGCTAAACTACGGCACCACCAACAGCACCTCCAGCCCGTGGATGATCGGCGGCGATACCGATGTGACGCTGGGCGGTCATGGTGGCACGAATTCGCTCATTCCTTCGGAAAAGCGCTATTCGCTGTTCAACCGCGTGGCTTTTGACGTCAGCGACGATCTGGAGATCTACGGCCAGTTCTCGTACAATCGGCACGACGCGACCAGCAATTACCAGCAGACTCCCAGCACCGGCGTCGTCATCCGGCAGGACAACGCCTACCTCAACCTGAACTATCCGCAGATCGCGGCGCGGATTCCGGCGGGCGGGTCGATCACGATCGGCACCAGCAACGCTGGGTTCCCGGTTCCGGGCAGCGCCAATCGCCGCGAGGTGTTCCGTTACGTCGGCGGCGCCAAAGGCAAGTTCGAACTGTTCACGAACGACTGGACGTGGGACGCCTATTTCCAGCACGGCGTCGCCAAGGTGCACCAGGAAGTCACCAATAGCTGGAACACGGCGCGTATGGCGCTGGCCCAGGACGCAGTGCTGTCCAACGGCAGGATCGTGTGCCGGTCGAGCATCGCCAACCCCGGCAACGGCTGCGTGCCGATCGACCGGCTCGGCACCGCCGGGCCTTCCGCCGACGCGCTGGCCTATATTTACGGCGACACCAACCCCTATCGCAACGACACGATCAAGCAGGATGTGGGCTCGGTAAGCGCAAGCGGCAGCATCGCCGAATTGCCCGGTGGGCCGCTGGCGGTCGCGTTCGGGGGAGAATGGCGCAAGGAGCACGTCGACGGCTATGTCGATCCGCAGTTCAACACGGGCTGGCTCTACGGCAATTTCCTGGTCACCAAGGGGTCGTACAACGTCAAGGAAGGCTTCATCGAAGTCGACCTGCCGGTGCTGCCGGGGGTCAACGTCAACGCTGCCGGCCGGGTCACGGACTATTCGACATCGGGCACCGTCGGAACCTGGAAAGTGGGCGCGACGTACACGCCGCTCCCCGGCATCAAGCTGCGCGGCACGGTCAGTCGCGACATCCGCGCGCCCAACCTGCAGGAACTGTTCGCGGCGGGCACGCGCCAGACCAATTCGGTGATCCTACCGTCCAATGCACCCGTCACCGGCTCGCAGCAATCGATCGAAAACACCGTCGGCAATCCGAGCCTGAAGCCTGAAGTGGCCAAGACCTGGACGGCGGGCCTGGTACTCAGCCCTCGCTTCATACCAGGGCTGTCGCTTTCGTTTGACTACTACGACATCAAGGTCAGGGATGCGATCGGCACGGTCACGTCACAGAACACGGTCGATTTCTGCTACAGCGGGGCCGCGCCAAGTTTCTGCGACAACATCGTATACGCGAACGGGGCACTTAGCGGTATCACCTTGCAGCCGTTCAACTACGCCAGCCAGCGCGAGAAGGGCTTCGACATCGAGGCGAGCTATCGTACGCCGCTTTCGGTCATTTCGGAAAAGTTGCCCGGATCGATCAGCATCCACGCCGCCGTCACGCACTATATCTCCAACGTGATCGACAACCTCGTGTTTCCGGTCGATTATGCCGGGGTCAACGCCAGCAATACGTATGCCGAACCCAGCTGGGTTTACCGGATCAGCGCGTTCTACGATGCCGACCCGTTCAGCGTGAACCTGGTTGCGCACGGCTTCGGTTCGGGCGTCTACGGTAACGACTATGTGCAGTGCACGTCCGGTTGCCCGACGTCGTCGGTGCAGTACCTGACGATCAACGACAACAGCATCGCCGGCGCGCTTTATCTCGACCTGTCTGTCGGCACGAAGTTCAGGACCGGCGGCCTCGATGGCAAACTGAGTTTCATCGTCAACAACCTGACCGACAAGGACCCGGTCCTCGTCGGCAATGGCCCCAATGGCAATAACGTGCCGGCATTCCCGCAAACCAATCGCGGGCTCTACGACACCGTCGGCCGCACGTTCCGCGTGTCCGCCACCGTCCAGCTCTGAACCGAGGATTGATGCCCATGCGAAAGACTTTGCTGACGGCGGCGGCGCTGTGCCTTGCCACCTCCACTGCATCTATCCCGGCGTTCGCGGCTACGGTGCCGCCCGCATCGCCCGGCGACGCCCGCGCCGATCTGCCGGCGTTGAAGGCCCAGGCCATCGCCAACGTCGATGGCGAGGCCAAGCAGATACAGGTGATGGTCGACGAACTGTTCAGCTATGCCGAGCCGGGTTTTCAGGAAGTGCGCAGTTCGGCCTATATCGCCGGTGTCCTTGAAAAGAACGGCTTCACCGTGACGCGCGGCGTGGCCGGTATTCCCACCGCCTTCACCGCGACCTGGGGGAAGGGCGGGCCGCTCATCGCATTGGGTAGCGACATCGATGCGCTGCTTGGCTTGTCGCAATATCCGGGCATTGCCGAGAAAAAGCCGATGGTCGAAGGCGCGCCCGGCCATGGCGAGGGACACAACACCGGTTTGCCAGTGGTGGTCGCCGCTGCCATTTCCGCCAAGAGAGTGATGGAGAAGAATGGCATACCCGGCAGGTTACTGATCTGGCCGGGGGTGGCGGAGGAACTGCTGGCGGGCAAGGCGTACCTGGTGCGCGCAGGCGTGTTCAAGGGCGTCGACGCCTCGATCTTCACGCACGTCAGCAGCGAATTCGGCACGTCGTGGGGCGACATGGGGCAGTCCGCGATGGTCTCCGTCGAATACACGTTCCACGGCAAGTCGGCGCATGCGGCCGGCGCGCCGTGGGAAGGGCTGAGTGCGCTCGACGGCGTGGAAGTGATGGACGTCGCGTGGAATTTCCGGCGCGAACACTTGCCGCTTACGCAGCGCTCTCATTCGGTTATCACGAACGGGGGCGGCCAACCCAATATCGTGCCCGACACGGCATCGGTGTGGTATTTCTTCCGCGAGAAGGATTTCGGCAGCGTCCGCAAGCTCTACGAAATCGGCAATACCATCGCGCAAGGGGCGGCGCTGGCGACCGGAACCACGGTGGATCACCGCCTGCTCGGCTATGCCGCACCGAACTATGGGAACAAGCCGCTGGCGGAAGCGGCCTATGCCAATATCCAGGCGGTCGGCATGCCCAAATGGAACGCGGACGATCAGGCTTTCGCACATGCGGTGCAATTGGGCAGTGGGCGCGAAACCAAGCCGTTGTCGGACAGCGTGGGCGTACTCTCGACCCCGGCTACCCGCGTCGGCGCGCTGAGCGGCGGTTCGGACGACATCGGCGATGTCATGTGGACCGTGCCGACGATCACGGTGCGCTACCCGTCGAACGTGCCGGGCCTGCTTGCGCACAACAGCATGGCCGCGATCGCGATGGCAACGCCCGTCGCCCACAAGGGCGCGGTGGCGGGGGCAAAGGCCGTCGCGCTGACGGTGCTGGACCTGGTGACGACGCCCTCGCTCATCAGCGAGGCAAAGGCTTGGTTTGCGGACGTTCAGACGAAGGACCAGAAGTACGATCCCGTGCTCGCCGCCGGTGATCCGCCGCCGATCTTTCTCAACCGGCAGGTCATGCGCGAATTGCGGCCGGAGATGGAAAAGTTCTACTACAATCCGGCCAAATACGCCTCGTATCTCGATCAGCTGGGTATCGATTATCCTTCGGGAAAAGCCAAAGGGCCGTCGCGCCCGGCGCGGTAAGCTCGAGCAAAGCTGGCATCGAAAAGGTCAATCCGCCGCAAGCGCGGTCGACGCCAGCGCGGCCGCCATCGCATCGATGGCGACGCGCGTGCGCGGCGGCATGCCTCGGCTCTGCAGCCATAGCGCGTTGATCGGAAGTTGAGGTCGCGGCAAGTGCGGCAACACCAGCGAAAGCGCGCCGCTGGCAAGCGCATCGAGGATCAGCCAGCGCGGCAACTGGGCCACGCCCATCGATGCCCTCGCCGCGTCCGCGACCGTATCGAGGTGCGTGAAACGGTGCCGTCCGCCTACCGCCAGGGGTTTGAACGTACCTTTCTCGCCAGGGCACAGCCACGGCACTTCGCCATCGCCGCGCGCTTGCGTCAAAAGGGCATGCCGGCTCAGGTCGGCGGTATCCAGAAGGGCGGGAGCCTGTTCGAGGTAGCCGGGTGCCGCGCATAGGACGAGGTCCTGTTGGCCGATCGTACGGGCGATCAACCCGCTGGACGCAGGCGGCTCGCCGATCCGCACGACCAGATCGATGCCTTCTTCCGCAAGGTCGACGAACCTGTTTTCGAAAGACAGGTCGAGGCGAAGCTCAGGATATGTGCGCGCCAGGTCGAACAGGATCGGCGCGATTTTCCGGCGGCCGAACAAGTCGGGCAGGCTGATGCGCAGGCGGCCCGAAGGTTCCGCTTTTCCTAGGGCGAGGACCTGTTCCGCCGCCTCCAGTTCGGTCAGCGCCCTAAGGCAGCTCTCGTAATAGGTCCTGCCTTCCTCGGTCAGGCCGAGGCTGCGGGTCGTGCGGTGGAACAGGCGCACGCCCAGACGCGCTTCGAGCCTGGAGATTGCCTTGCCGACGGCCGATGGCGACAGGCCCAGGCGTTCGCCCGCCTTTGCGAAACTGCCCGCCTGCTCGGTGACGACCATGGCGCGGATGGCATTCAGTCGTTCGCCGGACACCATGGTATTCGATACTTTCAGACGTGAGTACCGCGATACGATGCCCGAACCGCGACCTGAAATCCATGGTAAGTATCCGGCATGACTGAACATCTGGAACTTGAAGACACCCGCGTGCTCGTGATCGGCGGCGGATCGGGCATCGGTTTTGCACTGGCGCGAAAGGCCATATCGGCGGGCGCGAGCGTCCTCATCGGCGGGCGGAACGAGGATCGCCTGGCGAACGCAGTCGACGAACTGGGGTCGGCGTCGTCCTATGGCCGCGTCGACACGGCGGACAAGACGTCGATCCGCGCCTTCTTCGCGGCGGCCGGTCGTTTCCAGCACTTGTTCACGCCGGCGGCGACGTATGGGCTGGGGCCCATCGACCAGATCGACGACGACACCGCCGAAAGCCCGTTCCGTTCGAAGTTCTGGGGCCAGTACTGGGCCGTGCGCGATGCCCTGCCGTATATCGACCAAGCCGGTTCCATCACCTTAATGGCAGGAGCGGCGGGGGCGCGGCCGCTCAAGGGCGCTTCCGCATACGCTGCGTGCAACAGTGCAATCGAGGGCCTGGGGCGCGCCCTTGCCGTGGAACTCGCGCCGGTGAGGGTGAACACCGTATCGCCCGGCACGATCGACGGACATCTGTGGTGCCAGCGGCCGGAACCACTGCGCGAGGCGGCTTTCTCGCATTACCGGCAGGCCGCGCTTGCCGGCCGTCCCGGAACCGAGGATGAAGTCGCGGACGCTGTACTGTTCCTGATGCGCAACCGGTTCATGACCGGGTCGGTGATCTATCCCGACGGGGGCTACGCTTTGCGGTGATCGCGAGCGCCCCGCGTAGCAGCAGCGCTCGCTCAGGCCGCGTGGCCCCATTGTCGGCATTGCGCCTGCGCGGGGCCTTGGGCGGTGCACACTTTCGCCATCTTCGCTTCGATCCGGGCGAACACCGCGGCGGCATCATGCGCTTTGCTCCATTCGCGCATCAGGTCGCCCCAGGCGGCGACTTTGGTTCGGGTGCGTTGGTAATAGCCGCCGGAATCGCGTCCCAGTTCGCCTAGCACCGCATCGGCGCTCGCTTCGACGGCGGCCTTGTCTGAGGGCGTCTGGCGCAGCACGGTCTTCGAGTATTCCAGCGCCCACTGAACGCGCGTCGCCGGACCTTGCGCAGCTTCATAGGCCTTACGTGCCCACACGATCGCGCCATGGGGATCGCCGGTTTCCTCGGCGAGGCCCGCCAGCGCCAGCATATAGTAATAAGGCGACGCCGACCGACCGACTTCGGCGACGAGCAGCTTGCGCGCGCCGGCATCGTCTCCCGCCTCGTGGAGCAGGTCGGAGGCGTTGGAGATGACCGATTGCCGCACCATCGCGTCCTTTGCCGTCGCGTCCGCCCAGGTGGTACGCGCGCGGACTTTGGCGAGAACGGCGGGGGAAACCTTGCCCTTCGCGTCCTTGCCGAGCGCAATGTCGGCAGCGACGGTTCCCAAGCGATCGGGGATCGGCAGCGAGGCGTCCGCCTGCAATGCGTCCAGCTTGGCGATCAGGGAGCTGCCGAGTGCCGCACGTTGGCCCGCGTCCGGCAATGCCGCGATAAGGTCAGGCACGAAGTACGTCAGTTCTTCGCGATTGGCCTTCACTTCTTCGGGGCGGGACAGGATTTCGGGCACCACGCGAAGCAGTGAGGCCTGCCGTGCGGGGGCGAGGGTGGTTGGCTTATCGGAGGGTGCAGCGGCGGATGTCACCAGCGCCAGCAGCGCAAACCGTCGACCAAGCGCGCCTTGCGGCGCCGCATCCGCCAGTTTCGCGAGCAATGCACCGGCCTGCCCCGGGTTGCCGAAATGCCGTGGATCGTTGCGCCAGTCGAATCCGGAGAGCAGTTGCCAGTCGTCCGTGCTCAGCGCGGAAGGAGTCTCCGCAGCCGTTGCGAGCAGGGTTTCGATCGAACTCGTGCGCGCGGCGGCGACGCGCAACACGTCCGATATCTTGGCGACGGTCGCCCCGCTCGAAACGCGGGTGATTTCGGAGCCATCGGCGCGCAGGATGATGACGGTGGGATAACCGCTGATGCCGAAGCGTTCGCCCCAGCGCTGCGCCCCTTCGGAATCGCCGTCGAGGTAGACCGGAATGAAATTGCGGGTCTGCGCGACGAACGCAGGATCCTTGAACAGCGTGGACTTGAGCTGGTTGCAGGGCGGACACCATTTGGCCCCCCAGTACAGCAATACCGGCTTGCCGCTCTCTTTTGCTTCCGCCAGTGCATCGTCCACATCGCCTTCGCGCCAGGCGACATGTTGCGATGATGCAGACGGCGTTTTCTTCGCATCTTGCTGACATCCCGCCAGACCGCCCGCCGCCGCCAGTGCCAGGGCGAGGAATGCCAGTCTATTGCTCATGCCTATCATTGCGCGCGAAACCTTTGCCATGAATTCCTGCCGGCACGATACCGTGCCTGACCAGAGTGTCCATTGCCGTAATCCGACCGGGTTGACGGGAGATGGCGCGGGGATACGACGTCTGCCTGGGCATCAATGCCCGATGAGGAAAGTTTGCCCGGTCTCGATCCCCTCGATCGAGCGCAGATAGCCACCCGCAACTTCCGTGGCAGGGACCGGACGATGGCCAGGGAGCAGGTTGGTGCCGATTTTGTCGATCGATTCCTGCAGAATCGTCGGGCTCACCACATTGATCCGGCGATCTTTCCCGAGTTCTGGTGCCGCGCCGATGACGAAGGCCTCGATGCCACCATCGACTACGCTCGCTCCGATGCCGCCGCGCCAGGGTATGCGGGACATGATCCCGGATATGAGCGTGAACGAACCGCCGGTACGTACGTAAGAGAGTCCTTGCAGGACGATGTCGATCTGCGACGAGAGCTTGCCGCGTATCGCTTCCTCGACGTGCGCCAGGGTCGTTTCATAGAGCGGCAGCAGTGGCACGACGCCGACGGTGCAGGCTACGGCATCCACATCCCCGACCGACGCATAAGCCGCGGCGATCGAGGCGGTGTCGGTGATGTCGATGCGCAAGGTTCCCTGTTCGAAGTCCGCAGCAACGACATCGTGACCGCGCGCCTCCAGCATCGTCCGCACCGCGCTGCCCACGGTGCCCGAAGTGCCGATGAGGAAGACCCTTTTCGGGTCAACCTTCATGACTGTCGCCCCGGCGCGTCGAACCAGCGCGTCGCCGACGTGGTTTTGAAACCCACGACGAGCGCCGGATCGTAGGCCGCATCGTCGATCTCGACGTTCTTCTGCGCGATGTCGCGGCGCGCGATGCGCCAGCCCTCAGGCGTGCGCACGAGGTGGTCGGAATAGAGCGCGTTGCCGCGCACCCGGCGCAAGGTGCCGGGCGTTTCGGTGGGATGGAGGGTGATGTACAGCGCTTCGCTCAGCACATCGGCATGATTGCCGGTGAAGCGGTACAGCGTATTGCCGACCAGGTGCTGGCCCGATACGCGGGTCTTGTTGAACGCCTGGAGGAAGCGGCCGAACTCCGCCGCGCTGCGGCTTTCCATCGGCATTCCCGGGAAGTGGATGGTGGCATCAGCGGTGAACAGGCCTTCGTAAAGGCTCCATTCGTCCTGATCCTGCGCCTGGCAGTAGCGCACCAGCAGGTCGCCGATTTCGGCGCGGTCGATCAATTCTTGGTCGGTGATGGCGTGCATCAGGAGTGTCCTGGAATAAGGGGGAGCGCGTGGGCCCAGTCGGCCGTCAGCGTGAAGCGGACGGCGTCGGCGATGGGGGGCGCGAACGGCAGCGTTGCCGCGTCGGCGCTCTTGCGCATGATGCGATGGTGCACGATCCGCCAGACGCCGTCAGTGCGTTCGAAGTCGTCGACGTAGAGCCCGGCGGTCACTTCGCGGGTCGCACTGCCGCTTGTCGCCACCTCCACCGTGGTGGCGACGAATTCGGTGACGGCGTGCGCGCGCTCGCCGGCGATGCTGGCATGCATGTTGCCGAGGAAGTGCTGCCCCGAAAGCCGGGCGGCGTCGAAGGTATCCGCTAGCATGCCGCGAAAGGCGACGAAGCCGAGCGTGCCTTGCATGTAGCCCGGCACTTCGACTTGCGCGCCGGGTGCGAAAGCGCTGTCGTAGAGCGGCCACTGCCGCTGGTCGACGCCCTGGGCATAGCGGTTCATGCAGTCCTGCAGGCCGGCGCGGTCGCGCAGGTCCGCCAACGTCAGACGCATGGTGCGACCTCGGCCGCCGCCAGCAGCGCGGCATCATCCAGTGGCTCGGTGATCGTCAGGAACTGGCCGACGTGCTGCGGCGCGACAACTTCGGAAAGCGCGAAGGCGGCAAGGTCCTGATACGTCACACAAGAGGAGCGATCGAGTTCGATGCGGGTATAGACCGCATGCGGGCGGCCGCGTTCGCCTTCGTAGATCGCGGGATTGCGGATCACCGTCCAGTCGACGTCGGCGTCGCTGCCGGCGATGAATTCCTCGGTATAGTCCTTGTCGAGCACTCGGTTCTGCACAAGGTCGCGTAACCAGCGCACGTAAGACGAGCCATCGTTGCTGCCGCCGGCACCGTGCGTGCTCATCAGGACGATGCGGCGCTTGCCGTGGCGGGGCAGCGCGTCGAACAGCAGGCGAGTGGACACGAGGCACACGTCGACCGAGGCGGAATCGTCGATTTCCGCATGCGTGCGCCCCGATGCGGGAATGCCCAGGCTGCAGATGACCGCGTCGTTTTCGGCGGCGAGCTTCTCGATCACCGCGGGATCGCGCGCATCGCCGACCACGAGTTCGAGCCGTTCGTGGCGGATCGGCAGCCCTTCGGGGCGACGCACCAGTGCGGCGACGTGGTGGCCGTCGTCCAGTGCCTGTTCGACGATGACCTGGCCGGTCCGGCCGGTGGCGCCGAGAACCGCGATTTTCATGAAGTGTGCTCCTGTTGGGGAAAGGGAAGGAAGGCGTTCAGCGCCGCTGCGATGGCGGCGGGCGTTTGTGCGGCAAGGCGCCTGGCTTCGGGCGCGGAAAGGCCGGCGAGGGCTGCATTGGCGAGGAACTTGCGCGCGATCGGGTCGCGATCCAGCGCAAGCCGGACGCTGCCGGGGGCATCGTCGATCCGCAACCGGCGCGCGCGGCCGGCGGCATGGACGGTTACGGCGGCGGGATAGCTGCGGTCGGCGGCGAGCGGTTTGATCTCGGGCGAGGGGATCAGCACCACGCGTCGCCCGGCGGCAAGGATCGCCGGGTCCGCGAGACCTGCGGGCAGGAAGTTTTCGGGCTTTACCGCGCCGGTCGCCAGCAGGCAGCCGATCGCAAACGGAAAGCTGAATTGCGCGTGGTCGGCTGAGGCCGGCGGCAGGTACGCCAGCGTCTCCAGCCCCGGCATGACTTCTACCGCGACGTGCGCGACCGTCGCGCCGATCCAGCCTTCCTGCGCCAGGATCGTCTCGACGGCGTGAAGCGCGGCGTGGATCGCGCGGCAGCACGGATAAGGCTTGATGTACGTGTCGAGCGAAAGCCACGCGGTGCCCAGGCCTTGAGCGAAGGGCCAGGTCGCCTCGGCGGTGTCGAAAGGTGTGGCCGGGATGCCCAGGATCGGCGGCGCTTCGACGGCACCTTGCCCGAAGCCGGCCTGCGCGAGCGCGGCGGCGACGACGGCGCTGGCGGCAGCCCAGCCGATCGATTCCTTGACCATCGGCAATTGCAGCGTAGCGATCGGTCCGTGCGCGGCGGCGATGCGGATGGCGCGCCAGATGGTATCCTCGCCGCCGCCGCGATAGCGCGCGACGGCCGCCGCCGCGCCGAGCACCGAAGCGGCGCCCGAGGTGCGATACGGCGCGCCGCTGGTCCGGGGCATGAGCAGGAAGCCGGCGCGGATCGCCACCTCGTAGCCGACGACGAGCGCGGTCAGCATGTCCTCGCGCGTCTCGCCGCCGCTCGACACGGCGAGCAGCGCGGAAAGGACGGTCGATCCGGGATGGATGCCGCCGCCTTCGTAATGCCCGTCGTCGAAGTCCATCGCCGCGGCGGCGGTCGCGAACGCGAAGGCCCGCATGCTGGCGCAAGCGGGCCCGTCGGCGGCGATCGCTCGGTACGCGGCGGCGAACGAAACCGAGCGAGTCCCGGCGAGCAGACAGCCCAAAGTGTCGTTGAACGCGGTCTCGGTGCCGCTGTGGACAGAGTCCGGCAGGTCCTGCCAGCGGGTGGCGGCGGCGAAGGCGGCGACATCGCGGGCGGTCATGACCAGCGCTGCGCCTTGCGTTTCAGGGCTCCGGCCAAGTGCGCCAGCCCGTAAAGCGCCAGCCCTACCAGCGCCGCCAGCATCGTGATCGCCGCCGGCAAAGGCGTAATCGCCGCCTTGAGGTCTTCCCACAAACGCAAGGCCAACGGCATCGCGTCCGACGAACTGAGGAACAGCCCCGCACTGATATCGTCCACTGCGAGCAGGAACGCGAAGGTGAAAGCACTGATAAACGCGGTTCTTAGCAGCGGCAGCGTCACCGTCCGCGCCGCCGTGACCGGTCCCGCGCCCAGCGTTGCAGCGGCCCGCACCAGCTGCGGATCGAGCCTGCGCGCGGCGGTGCCGACCAGCAGGAAGCCGAACGGCAGCCCCATGACCGCATAGACCGCAACGAACATAGTGGACGGATCGATGCCGTTCCACCGCAGCGCCACGAGGTAGAGCGCGGCCGTCACCGTGATCGGCGATACAACCAGCGGCGCCATCGCCGCCAGACCCACCAACCGCGCTATCCGGGCCGGTAGCCGCGCCACAGCGAGCGCGGCGGCGGCCGCGGACACGCTGCTGATGACCGCCGCCGCAACCGCGATGCGCAGGCTGAACCAGGTCGAACCGAGCAGGTCGGGGTCGCTCAAATACGTGCCGGCCCAGCGCAACGAGAAGCCACGTGGCGGAAAACGCAGGTAAAAATCGTCGCTGATCGATAGCGGCACGAGGATCACCAGCGGGACCAGCAGCAGCAGGAGGACAAAGGCGAAGATCACGCTCACCACGATCCAGCGCCCCGGCGCCACTGCGCGGGCGAGCGGTTCGAGCTTGCGCGCCAGTCGGGCGGCGAGCTTTTCACGGTCGCCCACAAGCGCACCGAAGCGGCTCAGTACCACATCGAGCGCGCAGGCGAGCAGCACCAGCGCGACCATCACGACGATCCGCGCCGAAGCGCCGGCATCGTCGCCCAGGGTGTTGATGCGCACTTCCAGTTCCTGCGCGAGAAGATAGCTGTCGGGCGCGCCCAGCAGCGTCGGGATCGCGTAGAAGCCCAGGCTGGAGAGGAACACCAGGCCGCCGCTTACCGCAATGCCCGGGGCTGCCTGTGGAAGAAAGGCGGTGAACCAGGCAGTGATCGGGTCCGCGCCCAGGCTGCGCGCCGCGCGTGGGATACGCAGGTCGATGCGTTGCATCACGGCGTAGAGCGGCAGGATGAACAGCGGCAGCGTCACTTGCACGCTCGCCAGCAGCATCGCCCCGTCGGTGAAGGCGAGCTTGACGGGGTGGCTCCATCCCAGCGCATGAAGCGCGGAATTGACCAGCCCCCGCGACCCCAGGATCGCCAGCCAGGCGTAACTGCGGATGAGCGTGCCGATCGTGAACGATATGCCCATCGCCGCCAGCATCAGCCGCCGAGCCCAGGCCGGGCAGCGCACCAGCGCATAGGCGCACGGCGTACCGAGCAGCAGACAGCCCAACGTGACCAGCGTGGCGAAGCGCAAGGTAGAGAACAGCACTGTGCGAAAGGCGCTGTCCAAGATGCCGGCATAGGCCGCAAGGTCGAAGGCGCCGGCGGGCATAAACGAGCGTAGCAGCGACATCGCGAAAGGTGCGAAAAGCAGGCCCACGCTGATCGCGAGCGCCGGCGCGCAGGCGAGCAGTGCGATCGACCGCGCACGCCTGGGCGTTGCGGCGCTCATCGGCCCACGACCTGGGTTTCCCACAGCTTCACGCTGAGCGCGAGGTTGGTCACACCGGCCCGGTCCTC
>Ga0247734_1000617_pt1 | contig 29769 bp, 16 predicted proteins | sample UWRJL103311B2_FD_180933 | JGI IMG/M metagenome (GOLD analysis project Ga0247734, IMG submission 180933) | Plant litter microbial communities from Arlington Agricultural Research Station in Wisconsin, United States - UWRJ-L103-311B-2 | ecosystem: Environmental > Terrestrial > Plant litter >...
CAAAAGGAAATGATTGAAATGCTTCCAACGACGGGGCACGATGGGGGGATGACTGGGGGACTGACGACGTACGGAAATACTTACTGTATGGTTGGTATTTGTAGAAATACACTCCAGTCCGATCAAGTCGAGTCGAGTCCAAGTAGAGTATGGTCCACGCTACTGGTACTACTTACTACCAGTCCAGTACAACGACATCGACAACGATGCCCTACTCTGTATATTGTATAGTACGGTACAGTACCATACTCTCGTACCTCCTGGGCCATCAAACATCCTCTTCCCTGCTGGTCAAAAAGAGGGCTGAACGTCTCAAGCCCCATCTATTTCCTCCCGAAAGGCCCCCTCTTCCTTTCGGATCTTTGATCTTCGTCAGCATCTTCGGCACGATCATCTGCCTGCCTGCCGCTCATCTTCATCTTCATCCTAGCCCTGGTCCACAATAGCATTTCATTGATATTGCCAGTTCATGCCGATGTTGTGGATGTGACCAAGCTACACGGAATGTTACGTACCTTCGTCAATGCATAAAACCATTTCAGCGCTAACATGCCGAATCCGTCTTCAATTTCAGGACGAACTACTCGACTAACGTGTGAAGCCGGTCGATCCATCCGAGAAGAGAATACTGATACTCTTACAGTATTTCAATGTAGACTGGCTGATCTTGATGGCGTTCCATCCGCTTGGTCCGCCGGTACAGAGTGAAAGCGCTTATTGGGAAACGCGGAGTTCTTGCACACCGTACGAGGTCTTGGGTCGAATTGGAAAAAGGGTCGAATGCAATACGCGAGGCACGGGAGGTCCAGTTAAACGAAGCACGAGGAAAGGAAGAAACGAAACAAAGAGAAAGAAGAGTCACCCGGTTGCTGGTTGCTGGTTGCTCAATAATGGCTGACGGATGAGAGCTCGGGCTCCCAAGTTCCCACCTAGATTGCCTCTTCGGGCGGTACCTGCAGTTTTGTACCTGCATCTACAGTTTGGCGAAATATTGAATTGATATTAAGACACTGTCCACCACCACACATGCTCATCGTACCTGCATGAATAATGTCGGATCACTTAAAGATACACCGACCACCCGGAACCGGTGCCAAGAAACGGAATCTCAACCGCCTTCATAATCACAAGTCTGGAGTGACAGCAGATGAGAATCTGACTTAAGCATAACGAGAAGCTGTCTGTGCGGTGATCGTCCACAAGCATTACCCACGAAGACGGACTTTGAAGATTGCGGACGTTGCATTGTAATGGGTCCCATTTTGGCCTTTTCAATTGGATCCGCATATATCGGGGACAACGCTGTAAGGCATTCGAGTTTGAGTCTCGGTTTCGAAATGTTGCTTTTGGTTGCCTGCCTACCAATTCTTGAATGTAACACAGCATTGACACAACGGTGACACGACAATGAATAAGACCGATTGACGTCCCTCTTTTCTCGCCTGAGTAGATATTTAAAAAAGTTGTATTGTAATGTACTGCACAAAACAATACATCACGATTATTCATAAGTCGCAGTCCCCGACATATTTCCGCCCGGCTTTCCTTCTTCAGCAGGATACTTAGTGCATGAAACTGTATTGATTCGAGAATGCATTTTTAGTAGTCATATAACCAGCAATTCTCACAACTTAACGCCCAAGCCTTCGAATGTGAGTGAATTGAAGATAATTCAGTCTCAGTCGCCAAGTTCAACCCAGCACCTGCCTACTCACTGGACTGACGCATGAACTCTAAATTCCTTAGGAGAATGCAACATAAGAAAAAAATGGGTACAGGGAAAAACGCAATTGATGCGAGAGAGGATTGATTGTAACACAACGTATGAGGCGACTGTGGAGTCGTGGTTTCGAGATTCCTGAAGAGTAACGCCAAGACCCCAGGTCTTCAAGCAAGAGTATACAAGTCGTAGCCTACGCAAGGGAAACAACTACAGGTTACCATCATGAAACTAGGTTACTAGCTTCTCTCAAACCGCTATTTTGAGTATGACAATTTATCTAGTTATTTATATATACTGGCCAGGGGGAATGCCCTAATTTTCTATGCGTCACATCACAATTCAGTAGAAAGTGGGCGTACCGAGCGAGGGCCGCGAGTAATTATTGCGTCTACAGTATCTGGATTTAGTCAATGATTGATTAGCTTCAATTGTTTCAAAGGGACTATGGCTAAAGTGATTTCATTTCTTGGAACGCTAGAAACTAGGGTACAGAAAAAAAGTTGAAATTCTGGTTGTAGATTTGTTAACAAGGTTAGGTTTTAGATTAAATTTCTTGGTTTTATTTTGACCCAAGAGGGAGAATTTCACTTATGCCAGAGTTTATGACACAAGATGAAGCGTTTAATGAGTTTCAGATCCCCCCTCTCCAAAACAAAAACAGGCAGTGAATTTTACATGTGGCAGCAGAATTGCCGCGACATAACTTTTTATTTACTCCGTTGTCTATTCCCAAGGGCTCATTCATATTCTTCGGTTGAACGAGTTCAATACCATGCAAATTGTAGAATGATTTTGACACGGAATAGTTAACAATCATCTGGCGAGTTTCAACGCTTTTTGCAGCAGCTTCTATTTTTGAAATTTAAGCGGTCCATCTATTCAATTCCCTAATATAATATGAGTAAATGCTAGTTTTGAAGATCTCTAACCCTAAGACAATTGATAATCTTGCTTGAACTCTAAACTCAGGATATAACTTTCAGAGATTCTAAGTTTAGCAACAGCAATGACTCTTCCCCCAGGTTCGATTGAAAAAAACATCTTTGGGATTTGCAATAGTGTTTTGTGACGATTTCATGGATGACTTGAAGTTATGGGCCATAAGACGAAGATTAAGTTTACGAAACTATTTCGCATATAGTCTTTACTTTATATTCACTACATTCACTCTATTAGCTCTGTTTACTTCATTTCAAGCTCAATTTAGCAAACAGAGCCAGCTTTTTGGTGTACCAGAGCGACCAAAATATTGACAATGATCTTTAAACTACCAGTTGCTAACAACTAGTGTTGGTTAAAAATGACTCCTGAGTAAGAATACTAAGATCAACTTGCTGAATGCTGTGCTTCCTTTTGGATAGTAGTGTTGAATTTTGAATGTTATCACATCACTTGACTCAATCGGACTTGATCCATAAATGCTGAACTTATGCTTTTTAGCTGCTAATCATATTGTGTTACATTCCTTAAACGCCACCCAAAACCCCGCTTAAGCTAAGACATCCTCTCTATCTACGCCAATATCCTCTATTCCTCCGAAGTTCTGGAAGTGCAAAGGCCTGTGCACCTCACTATAGAACCCCAACGGCGTGTCAATCTTCACGTGAATTGGTTTCTTCTCGATTGATCCGAATGCACTTCCCATGAAGCTATAGTTCCAGGAATTGTTCTCAGGAACCAGGAAATAGCCTCTAATCTTCTCACTGAGCAACAATTGGCACTTGTCTCCCATGTCCGTAGTAAAACCTTGAGGATGATCGCTTCCTGTGTCCTTGTTCTCGGCACCCCATTTGTATCCGTGAGGCGTGAGAGCCCATGACGAGATAGAGACACTGCCTGGAGTGAATGAAACCGTCACACTCACAGTCTTCTTGTCCCATGAGTTGTGTGCTGCCATAAGGCGAGCGTGCTGTGTGACATCGGATGCAGCCATATAGGGCGAATCAGGGCCTGAGATGGTGTGAATTATGCCTAGTGGCTCTAGCTCTCCAAGATACTCATGCTGCGGCAGCTGCTGCGGCAACTGAATATCGCGTGTGTTGCCAATCTGTGGTACCATGACAATACATCTGATCTCCTTAACCTGGTCGTTGTCAGGCGGCGAGGAGCCGTACAGATAACCAGCAACTTGGACTCGAAGGTCGGCAATTGCAATAAACTTTTTTAAAATATTTTTGGGCATGATATAGGTGAAATGATCATCCTCTTTAACGTCATCAGACGAAATGTAGATATTATTGGCTCGGGTTCGGAGATTGGAGGTTGCAATTGCACGAGTTCTCCACTCGGTCTTGGATGAGAAGGTCTGTTGCTCAAACTGGGAGGTTGTTGTCACAATAATCTCTTCTCCGTGAACGTTTTGGGTCTTGGTGGTGACCGCTGTAAGTTGTTGCTGCTCCTGCTGCTGCTTTTCGATTTCTGCAGCTTGCTGACGCTGCATTGACGGAGCACTGATTTCCATGCCTAAAATGATATCTCGGACTTCACTGCTTGTTAAACTGGAGGTATTGACATTATTTTTCTTGCCATAATCATTCAAGATGAGATCACGCAACTGGGTTTCAACTTTGATCCAGTCTTCGTCTGACAGAGTCGGCCAGATGTGGTGCTCCTGGGTGATGACAGTCTTATCAGGTCTTAATAGAAGCTTGGTCTTGTCCTGGTTGACATGAAGGGCACGGAGAATCAAGATAAGTCGAGAGAAGGCTGTGTAAGACGAAATGCTCTTCAGCCATTCATCATACAAATTGAAGAGAACCATCTGAGGTTCGGTTGCTCTGAGAATCATATCACCAAGCTTCTCGACCTTCATAGCGGCCTGGAACGGCAGCTGGAGCTCAGATGCACGAATGGATATATTAGGGAAATCCAACAAGTGCACCTCAAGCGGGTCGAGAAGGCCTTTCCGAGTTACTATCAACTGCTTAGGCTGTTCCTCGATAGGCAAAGATCGAATAAGAGCAGCAACTTCTTCAGCAGTTTTCCATTTGGCCAATTGTCCGAGACGCTTTTGACCTGCCCAGACACTTGTGTGGATTATCTTCAAAAAGAGTTGACCTGTGCGTGGATTGAAAATGAAGATGGCACCGTTGATGGGCTTCGTCGTTAAATTCCCTTCAAACGTCTTGTGAATTGTGACTCGGTAGACGTTCGTGTCATCGATGAAAAGCTGGATCTGGTTGCTGAAGAGTTCTGAGTAGTTTTGGGAGTTCAAGAACTCTTGATTGCTTTCCGAGGCATATAACTGAAGACCCTTTCGAATACGTTCCCGAAGAACATAGAGAGCCGGGTTCGCCTTCATAATCTTCGCCATGGCTTGTTGGACAAGTATTTTGAGACCTGGGAAGTACTGCCCGTAAGCAGAATAGAGATTGTATGCAAGATCGATACCAATCATGAGACCAGTAGGAGATGGATAGATGCTCATGCTATCTGTTGTGTAATCAAGATATTTTGCACGCACGTATCTTTCAATGTCATGTGAATCGTAGTCACCATATCGGAGCTGAACATCGACCCAAAACTTGTTCGTGGTAGTGGACTCAGGTGTATCTTTCGTATCGAACAAAATAGAAGGTCGGGTGACATTCCACTTGTGACTTGCGAAGAGAAGAATATCGGCACAAGAGCTGTTCATCTTGTACGACTTTCTAGGATGAATTGTCTCTTTCTGTACCGTCTCGATACCAAGTTGCTCTAACTCCTGATCAAATACCTGGCACAGATCCATAACCACTGACTCATGGATTTTCTGCCACAGATGGGCGCGGAAAATTTGAATAAGTGAGATTTTTAGTGTCGGAATTTTACCGTGCAAGAATATGCCCGTTAAATCTAATTGGACTTGGAATCCAACATACTGGCATAGGTTAGCTTATTTCTGAAGTACAATGGAGTTCTAAGGGTTTACGCACCACATTCGCCCTGTTAATGGTTGCTGCAAAATATTAGTGAGGGCTCTAATCGAGTAACAAGTTGGAAGCTAAGAAACCTGAAAAAAGATGAATAACTTACGTGACCACCACAAAGTGAAACGACGATTGGGGATTTGGTTGAGACCTGATCTCTGTGCGTTCGTGAGTTTCTTAAACTTCATTGATTCCTCAAAACCTGCAAGGAAAGTTAGTGCGATTTCTTTTGCATATTGTGTATTTGAATGTGCCAAAGCTTTTAACAATATAGAACACAAGTAAAAAAATTGTCCGCATGTACTCACCACTAGCTTTCTCCCAAAATAGACCCTCCCAGGATGGAAAGGCAGTTGCCTTGAAGAGGGTATGCTCCAAAATCGTTTCGACACCGCCAAGAGCCTGAATTACATCCGTTCTGTAGGCATTCAAGTTCCACAGTTTACCGTCATGGCGTTGACTCGTCCACCAGAAAGGATTGCTCTTCATGAGTTGATAGGTCTTGAATTCCGTTCGTGCTCGGAAACCTTTATCGAAGCTCAAAGTGCTTCGATCCTTCTGGAAAAGGGTGTTAATTCGGGGCAAACCACGATCCCAACTGTCTTCAAGATCTTCAAGAGTAAGTCTTCGGTTTTGCTGATTAGCCTCTTGTCGCTTTTGTGAGTATTCCGTCCATACTCGTTGTGAATCGATAAATTCAGCCTCCCATGGTATAATGTATCTGAAGATGTTGGGTATCAAGGTTTCCTCGTCATGAGACATACCAGCTCGGTAGTGTGTTACGCCAACGTCAGTTTGCTTTGACCAGCGCTTGTCACTCGTTGGAATAAGAATATGTGACCCAGAAATCATGCCAAGACCACCAAGTTCCTTTGGCGTGTAAAATACTGCAGGTGGGAATCGAGAGGGCATCTTGGAATTCAGACCAATTTTGACACGAGTTTGGATCTTTGTTTCGCACTTGACAATGGTGTCGAGAAGGTTGACTGTAGAAACTGCAGCCTCTCGATAGTATGTAAAAAGGGCAATGAGACTTGTGTTCCACTTGTTAGCGATTTTGGTGAAAGTTGTGGATCCAGAGGACATGAGAATCTGCCGGATACGATTATTAAACTTTGCTACATCCTCCTCAGTTACTTGCAAGAAGGCATGAGCGGTGCGCTCCTTGCTAGTATTGTCAACCAAATTCCAGACGGAGTCTTTGACAGGGAACTCCTCATTCTGATTGCGAATCTTAGGCAGGATTCGAACCTCGAAGCCACACATAGCGAAGAGCAGATTGGGATTGTCGCGACTGTAGACACTAGAGAAGGTATCATCCCATTCGATGGTAGTTACGGAGCGAGGGAGTCGGTTCTTGAGATCCCAGAATACAGCACGACCAAGATTGACATCATGCCTCATGAGACGCATGCGCGAGTCTCTTGGCCAACATTTCTTATTTTTGTATCCGATTACATTCTCGAAATTGGGATCTGGCTGCTCCGTAAGGAATCGCTGGATGAGATCACGAGACTCATCTGCGGTAAAGCGGAAGAAAACCCAGATGCGATCAATGTATCTGGTGTATAACCTGATTGGGTGACGGGTTTCCGTCTCACGATCTCTGAATTGGAGGAAGTCATTAGGACTCTGTGGTGGCCCGGCAATCTCGCTAGCACGCTGCAGGCCAAGCAAGAGGAGGTCCAACACAAGTCCATAATATTGGAACACAAAAGCGGAAAATTGGAGACCACGGATCATACCATAGCTGTTGACGTGGTTCATGTCCTTGTATGTAAGCTGGACGTTGTTTTTTGACGAAATATAGTCTGCCAGGTTGTGATCCATGATGAGTCTTAAAAGTCGATTGAGGAGGGTTAAATCAATTTTTTCGTAAACCTTGGACAACTGCGTCTCAATCATCACATCACATTCTCCATCTGCGGTCTCCCAGACCTTGTCAAGATTATTGATACCTTGAGCCCACTTATAAGTAAGAAGAGGTGGGACTTCAGAATCAGAGGGCTTGATCCATGCAGGGAAGAGATGCCGTTGGTCTGCTTGGTACCAGAGATACTGGTCGAGATAGGCATCGCTAATCTTTTCGATTGGTTCAATATCATAGACTGGATTGATGGTGCTGTAGTTGTCGTTCATATCGATTCCAACTTCCTTGAAGGCTCGCTGTGTAAGAAGGAAGCGTTTGATTCTCTCCAACGTAGTTCCAGGACTATCATAGGCTTGCTCAATCAATGCCAATTCCTCGCGCTGACTTTGGTTGAGGCGACCCTTAACTGAGTATGCCTCTCGGAGTCGTTCAAGTGCCAGAATAAGAATCTTGGTATCATGCTTATAAGAAACACTTGGAAATGGGATGGGCGAGAATTTGCGAGATTCTAGCCAGTGGACAGTAGTTGTGTAAATGGCCACAGCCTCTTCAGAAGACACATAGGGTCCATCCTTCATATAGTTGTGTTGTCTTTCCTGCTCAGCTTTGAGCCAGAGTCTTGTCAAACGACCTAAATTCTTCTTTGCAACAGTCTTGTCCACGGTTGCACCTCTCCGAATTCGCTCGCGGTTATAGTGTGCTACTGAAATCCACCAATCTGATTTGCTTTTCACATACCGCAAAATAATGTTCTCAATTGGTGCTGGCAATCCTGGCACCTTCCAAGGGATATTACTCTTCCAACATCTCCAAGCTTCAGAAAGATGCTGAAGAACAGTGTTGACTTTATTCTGCTTGATACCCTCGGGCATCATATCCATAAGATCTGCCATTACAGATGCACGAAGTTCCAAATCGTAGTGGGACTCCACGCGTTGTTTGGTAACAGTCTTGGCCACTCCTTTGCTGTGTCGACCCTCAAATTGACGCGAGAGAAGGTTTCCAAGCCATCTTTCCAAAAGCGGGATAATACCTCGCATAAAGAATAACCAGACTCTCCATGCTGGAGCCCAAAAACCGCAACCAGGACCTTTTCCTACTGGTCCAGAGTTGAACCGATAGTAGATCAAATGCTTTAAATCTTTGCACGATCTAATCTGGTGCATAAGCTTGTACTTGTATCGATACATTCCCGTCAATTGACCAACATGATTGAAAGCATACAAAATTCCGTCAGCCAACTGAAACGCATCAATATTACCAAGACGGTATTGGACTTGAGCGTCAACAATCAATTTGGTCAACTTGAGGATTTCTCGCATCAAATGGAAAGCATTACCGAACCGTGACTTCTTACGCTCTTTCGTAGTCAAAGTCTTTACAGGCTTCAGGTTGAAGTTATAATCCAAATGGAGGTACGTTAGATTCTTTCGATGTATAAGGAGGTTGAGCATGTTAAAACCTTGTCGGCAGACTTGAAGACCCGCCTCGACCCAGTCTATAGTTGTCTGCTGAAAGAACTTGGTTTGCTTCAATGTCTTCATCAGATTTTGCTTACTCTGGGCTTTTGGCTTCTTTTTGTGTAACTCGTTCAGGACATAAGTCTTTAGGAGCTTCTGGTAAGAGACGCGGACCTTTACAGGCTGGCCTTGAGGAGTATGTTCTAGATACCACTGTTTTACTAGCGGGACATCCTGAGCTCGCACCATCCGACCTGAGCGACGATCGAAAGGAAAGGGAGCCCACCAGAGAGCAATGGCGGCAGCAGTATCGCTCGTGTATAGCTCTTCGTCTGCAAGGAACGGCTCTACATCTTCTGGAAGCACGAACGCATCTTCCTCTGATTCTTCATTATTTCCATAGCCGAATAATTCGTCCTCGTGGCTGATTGTAAGATTCTTGGGAGCTACAGAGCTCGAGGATATAGGGTTGATGATTGGGTCGAAGTAGAATGCCGGTAAGCTTGGGTCTTCAGTACGCACATAAACAACCTGTGGATGCGAATACCACCCAAGTTTCACGCTTCTTGGCAGTGAATTATAAAGATATGGAAATGCGACTCGATATTCTGTACGAATAGGAGCGCGGAAAATAATTCGGTCTATGGCGTTGAATTCCCCAAAGTCTTCGTCGTTAGGATCAACATCTTTGTACAAAGGCTCGAACCGAGGACCTCCAGGAATAGCGACATTAAGTGCTTTTGCAGTCTGGAAACTCTTTAGCTCGAACATGTGAAAGTAGTTCTTGTCGACAAGATCGCTTAGCAACTGGTGACTAAGACGATATAAAGTTGCCATCTGTGGTAAAGATAGGTTCCAATCTTTGTAGCTCGGTCCGTTTATATGTGTTGTATCGAGAAGTGGTCTATTCTCATAAAACCATTCAAACACAGCACCATCTTCCGTCTCATCCAACTCCATCTGAATTGGCTCCAAAGGCTCGACATCTTCAATATTCTCTGACCAAGACAAAGGAGGCTCCTCATCATCAAATGGTGGGAACCGCATTCGTTTGAAATGTCTTCTGTCACTTTTCTCTCTCCGCATACATACCCACATCGTGGCCCACTGTGCATGAAAAACAGGTTCTATCACTCTGGGTATTTCGTTGACAATGGTCAAACATCCGTTGACATGATACAGAACTTTGACTTCTCTTGCAGACTCCCAAGGCATTGGCATATTTTCCAATAGCTTGAACACAGCATGTGGCATAAACTTTAGCGCTCCAAGATAACTCCGCTTGTCACTGCTAAACTTCTTTTGCGAAACATCACCAATATCCTTAACGATTTTCCGTAGATGTTCTGGAGGCATATCTGCCTTCTGTGTTTCTACAAATCCTCCTTTCCTCTTCTCTCCAAACCGATTTCTCTGTGACCGTAACCACTCCTTCTTCTTTTGCGCAAACTTTGCGACTTGAGGGTTGGCCACTCTATATCCCGGAGGGGCAGCTCCAGGTGGAGGGGGAAGAGAGCTTCCCCATCCTGGCGGTGGTGGTGGAGGCAGTGATGACATATTGGCTGGCTGCCGGCCTCGATCCTATATGGCCTCAATCCTATATTGTTGTCAGTGGTGGTGATCAACTGAGGCGCGTCTGGTGTGCGGGTCCACCAAACAGGCAGTAAATTAAGTTTCGAATGAGCCAAGGCCTTTGGCACAATCGAATCGCTGGAGTATGATGCTTACCCCAAGGTTCGCGGTAGCGATTGAGTGATCGTGGGGGAAAAGTCAAGCCAAGCAGGTGTTGTATGATGGTATGTGTATGCAGTTGAGTAGTGAATTTACCATGTTGGGTTTAGTCCTCGAACTTTTTATTAGCGTGGCAGCCAAGTCGCAGCCTCGAGCCAGGCATCAAATCTTTAATTTAAGGCAAAAATAAGTTTTCTGCCCACTCGCTTGTGCACCCAATCGTCTCCACCGCACATATTCTGTTTTTAATATTTCTGATCCATCTCGAAGTCACGACCTCATCAATTCGACAACCCACGAATCCGCCAAAATGCCGTCCTCTCGTTTAGTTCTTAGACGCCGCAACCCGTAAGTTGCTGTTGGAATCATCAACATAGTTCGAAAGCTGATGGCGGGAACAGATACAACACAAAGTCGAACAAGGTTCGCATCGTTAAGACACCCGGTGGATCGTTGAGATACCTTCACATCAAGAAGGCAGGAACTGCGCCCAAGTGCGGAGACTGCGGAATCAAGTTGCCAGGTGTAAGTAAACCAGAATGAGATGTGAAAAATTGGAGAGGAAAGATGTTTATGGAAGGAATTCTATGATGGCCACGATGGGAAGACATCGACCGATAGCAGAAATCCGAGCAGAAGATGTCAAAAAGCACCATGCCACGGCAAGAGCGATCATTAGGATAGGGGGATGCAAAACTATTTCGGGTCATGTTGATTTAGATAAACAGAAGATCGGTCAAATATCTCCTTGCAATATGCTAACATTATCATTTCTCCAGATCCCAGCCCTCCGACCTCGCGAGTATTCCCAGATTTCGAAGCCAAAGAAGACCGTCCAACGTGCCTATGGAGGATCACGATGTGCCAACTGCGTTCGGGATCGTATTGTTCGCGCATTCTTGATCGAAGAACAGAAGATTGTCAAGAAGGTTCTTAAGGAGTCGCAACAAAAGAAGCGCTAAAGGGTTCTCTGGGATGGTTTGGCTTTGGGTGTTATATTCGGGCTGAGCATGATGCAACGAAAAATGGCTGTATCTATCTCAGGGTCTTCACTGCATGAATCACGAGCGAGATTGCAATGAAAACTACAAACAAAACCATTCTAGCCGTTTCGGTGATCGAGCGTAACACTGTCGGCCTTATGTGATTGCTTTGCTTTTTCTTGGGAATATGGGACTTTTTATTTGAGTTTTGTGTTTGCCTGGAAGTATATCCATGATCAAGATTTGGAATGAAATGATTAGGGATAAGAGGCTTGTTTTCTCTAGAACCAATGCTAAGCTTTCGAGGCCCCTAGCTCTCTTATAGTAAAGATGGAAAGTCTTTCACTTTTTAAAATTTGTCTTGAATAATACAATGTATTGGATGTTGCAAATAATTCAAATGCTTAGCTATTAACTCGTATACAGAACTGTCATGAGTGAGCTTCCTGCCTCGATTACCCTCCCACCTTATTTCAGAGTAAAGGTATACTTATGAGAAGGCCCTGACCGATGTGATGGTTTCCTACAGGTCGCGTTGCCCAGTCGGTGACGGATAGGCGCGTGCCTTGTCCTCGTGTGATCAAATGCCAATCACGGCCAATCGTCGCTGCCTTCGCTGCAAGGCTGAGCTCTGGTGATTCATTCTTGGCACAAGGCGTCCGTCCTTCCACCTTATCTACCTGGGTAGCATTCTACATTCCTTACTTTCTCTTAACCTCAAAACGCCACACTTTGGGCCGTATACGTTCACATACCTTTGTAGTGGACGCTTTGAGCTTCTTCTACACCGTAATGCCATCAAGCCAGCCCCTGTTTAAGCCCTCAACGCATTCTTCGAACTCAAGTCACTCTGACGAAGCTCGTGAAGAAGATGCGTTGCTGGGAAAGATATCCCGTAGTCGCTCTCGCGGTATATCTCGACGGGAATGGGGTCTTTTTGCTTGGGCTACCTTGACTACTATAGCCGTTGTGGTACTATCTGTGTTGTACCAACATCAACCGGCGGAGGAGAAATGGAATTCGAAACCAACAGGAAAGAGAAATTTGATATTCATGGTGTCAGATGGCATGGGACCTGCAAGCCTATCTCTTACTCGGAGTTTTCGCCAGTACCAAAGCAATCTATCAATGGATGATGTGCTCGAAGTCGATCAATACTTTATCGGATCATCCAGAACGCGATCAAGTAACAGCCTTGTAACAGATTCCGCTGCCGGTGCAACCGCATTCTCGTGCGGGAAGAAGTCTTACAATGGAGCCATATCTGTTCTACCAGATCACACGCCTTGTGGAACAGTCCTGGAGGCGGCTAAACGAGCGGGATATATGACTGGTCTTGTTGTCACTACTAGTATCACAGATGCAACTCCAGCATGTTTTGCGTCCCACGTCAATCTACGCTCTGAAGAAGACCTAATCGCTCAGCAAGAGGTTGGAGAGAACCCTCTCGGGCGAGTCCTGGATTTAATGCTGGGAGGTGGAAGATGCCACTTTCTCCCAAATTCCAGCAATGGAAGCTGCAGGGAAGACGATCGGGATATCACTGAATTGGCACAAAATAATTATGGCTGGAACTATATCAACTCTAGGAAACAGTTTGATGATATAAGCAACCAGAAAAGTGCTATCAAGCTACCATTGATGGGGTTGTTTGCAGATACCGATATTCCGTTTGAAATTGACAGACGGGGTATGGCGGATGTTTATCCTTCCCTTGATGAGATGGCTCAGCTTGCTCTGAGAGCGCTAGAAGAAGCAACTAAGGATTCTGAGAAAGGGTTTTTCTTGATGATTGAGGGCAGCCGTATCGACCATGCTGGCCACATAAACGATCCAGCCGCCCAAGTTCATGAAGTAATGGCTTATGATAAAGCATTTGCATCGGTGATTAAGTTCATCGACGCGAGTGACAACAACGGTGTATTGGTGGCGACATCCGATCATGAGACGGGAGGTTTATCCACTGCAAGACGCAAGTTAAATAATGTTCCTGTATTTCCGATTGTAACACGCACTAACCTCCGACCAGAACTCAGCGCACATTACCCTGAGTACTTGTGGTATCCAGAGGTATTAGACCGTGCCTTACACTCTGCCGAATATGTTTCTAGGCAATTCCACTCCCATATCCTCTCCGGTACGTCTGAGAGAGGAGAACTCAAGGATTACATCAACGAGGAACTCGTGCAAAAGGGTTTAGGAATCACAGATGTTAGCGAGGAAGAATTGAACCACATCATAGACGAGCCCATCTATGCCGTTTGGTCTTTTGCTGAAATGTAAGTCTCACATTCCTAGGAGGGAGATATTTTAGTCGAAGCTTTAGGAGTCGATTTCTATTGAGAAATGTCTCAGAATCTATCAAAAGACATGTCTCAGGACCTGATAGATCTGTAAAGTGAACATAACAGGGAAGCTAATTCGAGACTATTAACAACAGGATTAGTCGAAGAGCTCAAATCGGATGGTCTACACATGGTCATTCTGCAGTCGATGTGAATATTTACGGAACTAAAGATTCGCATACGCTCAGAGGTAATAATGAGAACACTGATGTGGGTAAATTTCTCAGGGATTATCTTGAAGTCAATGTCGACAAAATAACCGAGGAGCTCGTAAAGGCTTCTAAGTCACTGGGAAGTACAGATACAAATGACAACCTTGGATGGACTGGCAAAATACCCAGTGAGGAGGATATTGCTACCGCTCTCGGATCGAGATATTAGCATGATTTTGTGACCTCTGTATAGTAATTTGGGGATTGCATCTGTTACGGCGCATTATTTTAGACATACCCATGAGTATTTACTTGGTAGTTTAGTTTCATCACTAAACAGTCACACATGATGATATGATAATAGACACAACTGACCATCCAAAGGTAGGTACATATGAATGTCTCCGTTTAGGCTGTTATCTTTTTGTTTCTCTCTCCCATCTCTAGATCCTATCATACAATTACAGCAAATTAAATCATGTTTGCACGTTCACATTTTTTAAACTGTTTGCAGAAGTCCTCTTTTCTAAAATTGTAAATCACCATTAATTAGTTCTTGTTTTACATATTCTTAAGAGTCATACACAATCAAAATTTTGTTTGAGAAACGAAACAGTTCAAACATTCCGTTGGGTAACATTTTCCTTTTCAAGAACGTAGTTAGGTGCCCAATCAGCGTTTGGTTTTCATGAAGAGAGATATAGTCAGGAGTGATGAAGTCAACGCCGGACAGCGCAGAATACGTATTGGGAGGTGTGTCATAACGGCAATGTTGAAATTCTCTCATGTGTGCCGCACTCTCAAGTATTCTTTTCCCGTATTATAATATGCCTTCTTTAAGGTGAAGTCATTCTTCAGTATTAAAACAATTCCCTAAGTTTTTTAAGCTCCAAAGTTATTAAGGGTTACAGAAACACCGCGTTTAGAGAAAGAACTCTCATCGCCAGAGAAGTAACTTAGCACTAAGGCCTTAGAAAATGTGTATTTACTACGAACTCAAATCTCCTTGTGGGCACATCAAACTCTACGCCGGGCCAAACTGCTACCGGATTTTCGAACAACTTCAACGCATCAACAACCCCCATGATTATGCAAGCCCCGGCATACCCTTCCAGATCCCTGACCAATGTCTTCCGAACAGACTCACAAATATCCAACAGCAGAGAACGAATCGGTGTTGTGGTAGTTGGGAGTGTGCGAATAACGTGCTCTACGCGGATAGGAGATGTGGAGAGTGGAATGCAGCTTATGGGCCAGGGAATGAGAGGATCGGTATTGGTTGGCGTTATTGATGGAGGGTAGTAGAGTGGGCAATTGGAAACCAGAACGCCTGATGCTCTGATTTGTGACCCGTATTGGCTGTATCTTCCCCCAGCGGTCGGTGCTTCCCAAAGATTGGTGCTAGTACTTCAGTGTACACTAATGTTTAGAAGCCTGTTCCAACCATTTCAATACAAATTAGGTCTAACGCTCTAACTCACCATACGTATATTTGTGACACTATAGTTGGGAAAGCATCGTGAGCGATTGAAAGCAAGTCACTTCCAAATTGTGGATTTTAGAAGCTGTGGATTCATATTGATCTCTTGGAGTAACCCAAATAAGCTCTCCATGGTAGTTTCCATTCTCTGGCACGAAGTTCTGGCTTAAACACATCGAAGTCATGCTGCTCTAACCTTTCCAACCAGAGCCGAGTAGATACAGCTGGCATAAAGACCCCAAACCCTCTTTCCACATCGACTTCGGTGCTGTTTTTTGCCTCTGTATATTGGTGCCCTTCTTCCCCTTCATGTTCAAAGTCATGGCCTGCATCTCTACCTTGCTGGATATTTTTTAACATCTCTGTTGCAGTAATTAGATGGTCATTTGCTCTTGTTGCAATTGAGAAAATGGCATCTTTCAATCCAGGAGCTTCAGATCCATATCTAAGAACGTCCTCTTGCTTGACCCCCGCTTCAGCCATGACATCCAGTGGCAAAACAACTGCTCCTTGCCGACCTCCTGTATTGCCACCAAAAGCTGCATTATTACTATGATGGTTTGCTGGTGGCGGAAAAGCTATTAATGGCAGTCCTCTTAGTACGGCAGCAATGCCCGCGGCTTTTCCAATATGACTTGCGACATGATCTGCAGCCAATGAGTGCAATGGAAGAGCCGCTAAAGTTAAATACATCAAAGTCGAATATGTGCTCTCGGAATATGTCTCCAAAGCTTCCACATTTGTATATGGCCGATTATCCATGTAAGTTTCTCTGGCGTTTATGATCTTTAAGAACCATCCTTTCATGATGGCTGTACTCACTCCCGGATGCTGTGACTGAAGTGATGTGAGAGCATGATGTAGTAGAATCGCCACAGGTTCTTTAGGAGGTGTACCTGCGAAAGTTCTGGTTATATTGTCTCGCCAGAACTGCATCCGAAATGCACCAACAGTAGGGTTTGAGACAAGATCTGGTATTCGCGCAAGCTCGATATTGAGAGCACGAATTGAGAGGTACGCATCTTTTGCTGAAGGAGGAATAAATGTTTGGAGGGTATATGATGGCGAATCAAAATTTCTAATCACAATCAGCTCAGGCGTCATGGAACCTAATCTTGTATACATACTGGAGTAGAGTGGAGCAATATGCTCGAGCAGCATTGACATCTGAATCTGTTATTCTCGCTGGATATGGAGCTGGATGGTTGTACGGTGTTGTTGCATATCCGCACTTTGAAACATGCTGGAGACTAGTATTTAACCGATACCGTGGAATTAGGCGTATATAATGCATCAGAGAAGGAATTAAAGGGATTAAGGATATTAAATAAGGGCAGGCAAGTCAAGAGTGTGATGATGCTTGAGATTTATTTAATGTGGACAGGGGTACTAACTCCACTTTACGCCAACACGCGTGAGAGCGCGTTTTGGCGTAGTTTCTATCGAACAGCGTTCAGCACTTTGAAAATATAACCTATCTGACAATGGAAGGACCGCCGGCGAAGAAGAGGAGGTTTTTTGATGAAACATCAGATCATATTGATCCCTCATCAAATATCGAAGCCGTACTGCCAGAGGAAGTACCCTCACTCTTGCCATCTACAAACACATTAAATGGACCAGAGAGTGGCGAGGCTGAAATTCAAGATGGCAGGTATTCACAAGGAGATATTAGTGATGTTTCTTCTTTCAGCCAGGAAACCTTCGAAAGCATCATTTGCGACAAAGTGGCACCAGATGTGATGCTGTGGTTACTAAAAGCCTCCCAGGGAAATATGGAAACCGCAGTCAATATGTATTTTGATGGCTCATGGAAATCTGCTAGCAAAACCGCCAAATCTAGTGAGATGTATTCAACGACAAGATCCTTGACAATAACCGACTACGCTCGATTCCCTTCTAACAGCAACGCGTCCAAAGTCCCCCCGGCCGAGACTACAATTCCTCAGCACCTTTTACAAGACATACCGGATAGTCGATATGTTGGTGCATTTGGAGTAGAAGGTTGGGCAACACGAAGCGGGGCGAACTTACTCAAATATGGTGAGAAGGTACGAATCGAACGACAGAAGATATTGCCACCTAAATCTGCATCTGGAAAAGGAAAACCAGCTCTTTCGCAAATCCCAAAACCTGGCAGCGCTGCTGCTAGGCGAATAGATGTTATTGTACGATTCACCAATTCAAGTGGCGCTGAGGTTGGGAGGCTATCACGAGAATGTGCCAATTGGGTGTCAACTTTGATGGATCAAAAAGTCTGTAAATTCGAGGGAGCTTGTGTTTATGCTCCGGAACGAATACGAACGAACGACACAATCCACCTTCAACTCCGTTGCTCATTGTTGAAGACAGCTTTCGACGGCGGACGCTTTAAGCCACAGGAGAACAGGAAAACTGGAATGTTTGAGGAGAAGGAGACGTCCGAAGAGAAGGAATTGCGCTTACGACAAGTTGCTCTAGTCAGATTATTTGAAGAAATCAACTTGCTACCTACGCAAACTTCAGCTACAACAGTGAAACACAAGAGGCAGGGGCTGTTGCAAGCCGCTGAAGTAGCAGAGCAGTATGAGATTCAGAAGAAGGCGCAAAGCGGCACTTCCACCCCCCCTTCAGAAGAGGAGGAAGGTAAGGAACTCGAACAGGACCAACTAGACTCGCTTTATAAAAAGGCACAATCCTTTGATTTTGACGCTCCAGCCGTCGAGCCAGCGGCAACTTTTGCGATGGACTTGCGTCATTATCAGAAGCAGGCATTGCACTGGATGATATCTAAAGAGAAAGACGAGCGAGATGAGAATCGGGAGTCGAGTATGCACCCTCTCTGGGAAGAATATTCTTGGCCAACAAGAGATATGGATGATCACGATTTACCGCATTTTGAGCATCAAGGTAGCTTCTATGTCAATCCGTATTCTGGGGAGTTGTCATTAAAGTTCCCGATTCAAGATCAACACTGCTTGGGGGGGATTCTCGCAGACGAGATGGGTCTTGGCAAAACAATTGAGATGATGAGTTTGATTCATTCTCACAAGTCCGACATTGCCTTAAAAGCTCAAGGTTCTACAAGCACTGCCCTTGCATCTGTAAATAGTCTACCAAGACTTCCTGTTCGATTAAATTCAATCGAGAATGCTCCCTGTACAACTCTTGTTGTTGCGCCCATGTCTCTGCTGGCCCAATGGCACAGCGAGGCAGAGAATGCCTCGACAGACGGGACTATGAAGAGCATTGTTTATTATGGTAACGAAAAGAATGCAGATCTTCAGGCACTGTGTTGTGAGGCCAATGCCGGATCTGCACCTAATGTCATTATAACATCATATGGTGTTGTTCTCTCAGAGTTCAATCAAGTTGCTGCTCGAAATGGGGATAAAGGGAGTGGATTATTTTCGTTAAAGTACTTCCGAGTTATACTTGATGAAGCTCACCATATCAAAAACAGAAATGCTAAAAGCTCCAGAGCGTGTTACGAGATTGAGGCTGAACATCGATGGGTGCTAACAGGAACTCCCATTGTGAATCGACTGGAGGACTTGTTCAGTCTAGTCAGATTCCTGAGAGTGGAACCTTGGAACAATTTCTCTTTCTGGAAGACCTTTATTACCGTACCTTTTGAATCAAAAGACTTTATGCGAGCTCTAGATGTCGTTCAGACTGTGTTGGAGCCGCTTGTATTGAGGAGAACAAAAGACATGAAAACACCTTCGGGCGAAGCACTAGTTCCGCTTCCTCCAAAGACAGTGGATATCATAGAAATCGAGCTTTCGAAACCAGAGCGGGAGGTCTATGATCACATCTTCACACGTGCAAAGCGCACCTTCGCGGCGAACGTTGAAGCCGGCACTGTCATGAAAGCATACACCAGTATTTTTGCTCAGATTCTCCGACTGCGTCAATCTTGTTGTCATCCTATTTTGACTCGCAATCAAAGTTTGATCACGGATGAAGAGGAGGCAGGTGAGATCGCTGATGCAGCCTCTGGATTAGCTGATGATATGGACCTACAATCTCTTATTGCACGCTTTACTAGTGCAACTGATGATGCATCAGACTCGAATGCTTTTGGAGCGCATGTCCTAGAACAGATCCTCGAGGAAGCAGATAGTGAGTGTCCGATTTGCTCTGAGGAGCCTATGATTGAACACACAGTTACTGGGTGTTGGCATTCGGCCTGTAAAAAGTGCTTGCTGGGTTATATAGCTCATCAAACCGACAAAGGTGAGCTTCCTCGTTGCTCTACTTGTAGAGGAGCCATCAATACCCGAGACATCTTCGAAGTTGTCAAGGAGGACAGTGATCCCGATAATCTAGATGGGAAACCGAAGATCACTTTACAAAGGCTAGGGTCCAGCTCCTCTGCTAAAATTGCAGCTCTATTGAGCCATCTTAAGGCACTGAGAAAGGACCTTCCAGGAACCAAATCTGTGGTTTTCAGCCAATTTACCTCTTTTCTATCACTCATTGAGCCTGCGCTTAGCCGAGCATCAATCCCATTCCTCAGGCTTGATGGGTCAATGACGCAGCAGGCCCGCGCTACCGTCCTCAAACAGTTTGCGTCTAGCACTAAAGGTACTGTCTTGTTACTAAGTCTCCGGGCAGGTGGCGTAGGATTGAATTTGACGATGGCAAAAAGAGTTTATATGATGGACCCTTGGTGGAGTTTTGCTGTCGAGGCACAGGCTATTGACCGCGTGCATCGTATGGGACAGACTGATGAAGTCAAGGTGTGCAGATTCATTATCAAGGAGAGCATTGAGCAGAAGATGCTCAAAATTCAGGATCGGAAGAAGTTTATGTTGGTTGTCCTATACTTTTTGACTTTATTCATACTAACCGGTTATAGTGCCAGCTCATTAGGCATGATGAACGATGCAGAGAAAAAGCTTCAGCGAATTGAGGATATCAAGGAGCTACTATCATGATGCTCCCTCGTAGCCACTGCTTCATGGTTCGCCCCTGTGCTAGATTTCCTGATTGCCACCATGGTTATTCACCGCAGAACCAGGAGAGAATCCGAATTTCTTGGCCCCCGCCTTTATTGTACGATGAATACAATGAAGAAGGTTTATGCTCGTAACCGTCCTGTCGCACCTCTTATGATTTCAGGTGCCTCCAATAAATGGAAATGAGGATATTAGAAGGAAGGCGTTTCAAGAAAGTTGGAGCGTATGGTGTCGTCTGGGGAATTAAGTTGATGTGAGTTTCTTCTAATATTCTCGCTATTACCACACGCTGCTAATTTATCTTAATAGGGATATCTACAATAAGAAGGAAGTGAGGGCTAATTGTCTATAAATCAATGGGGTGCTTAGTGTCACTCAAGCTTTTCCCGAAAACAAATTTAGAAAATTGAAATTACCGACTTTGAAATTGTCTGATATACCTGACTTCACAATACATTGATACTGTGACTTCTGCCAGTCTCACGCGCGAGATACTTAACTATACTTCATTGCTGAATTGTGTAACAATTCGCGATAGCAACTTCTCATATGAGCTAGAGCTAAGTATACCACTTAGTTTCACCGTGTTGAAATGTATAATGAAATAGGAAGGTGGGTTTCAGAAATATCAAGAATGAAATTTGATCTTCGTGTATCACATCAAGGGTTTATACTAGTGGATAGCGGGTTCAACCCAGCCTCAAAGTTCTAATGTTATTTGTATCAGATGTTTTTGGTGCACCTAGAGAGTGCATTTCGTTGCAGCGGAAAGTTCCAAATTTAACAATATTGTCTGAGTATATTTAGCATAACAGATTAATCACTCGAACGCAAGCCATGCATGAACTTTTGTATATACTGCTAAAGTGGTTAAAAGATGAGATTGAAAAATTACTGTCTCAGTCATATATTACATGAGAAGATGAAAACCATGACCAAAGAAAGACCCTAAAAATATCAACGTAAACATCGTGGCACGATTGAAACCAAGGACACTTAAAGCTCTTAACTCTACTGTATAAGTGCGGGTAAACCATCAACGTTATAAGGGTTACGTGGAAAGACTCCATGACAATGGTTGTATGAAGTATCAACGGCGAGTGCCATGTTATCACAGAACCTTTGCCTGAAATGATAATGGAATAATTCCGTAAAGCTCACGAGTAAGGGTATATAATGCAATTGAAACAATCTCCAATCGACAACGTTGCTATCTCGAATTGATTGAAGTCTCCGAGACCCAAGGTACAGTTGATTTAGACAGTGGCCAAAAACTCATTGAAGTGATTATATACACTTGTCTTGATTGTGAGAGATAAGTAGGATAAAAAAGGAGGTATTACGGATAATCTAAAAGTTCATCTGTGTCTTTTGATCAGTGATCGTATGATTCAGAGATTCTGATTGAGGGAACGCCTTGAGAAACCATCATCTTCTTAAATGTGATTCAAGCAGTCCTGACAATTTAATCTTGCTTGGTTTTGATGGACTGGCTGGATTTACACCCTATAATATCAAGTGTTTTATGGCTTAATGTAAATTAAAAACATTGAGCATATATCCAGCAGATTCGCGTGGAGAGCTCTACTTAAACACATCCTCATTCTGTACATTTCGAATAATTATTTATGTAGGGCATGTGAAAGCATGAGGCTTGGATATTTCAATACCAAAGTCAACATACCTCCAGGCGATAAAAGACATGTTTACAACCAGGCGCAGATTTGTGGTTTGCTGAGCTGTTCTCTCGGAGGATAGAGATATCTCCCAAATTTAGGTCTCGGATTACTTATGCAGTTAATCACGGCTAGGATTCTGGAGGCAGTTTTGCCCACCATCCATTCTATTTCTTTGATATAGTTACTTAGTTTGCAATACACCTGGATAAAGGCAGTCTACCGTATAGAAAATGCAGTCCTACAGTCAAACAAATTTGTAACAGATTCAAAGAGTGTTTTACTGAGAATAAGAATCAATCACATAACTGCTACAACAGTTAAATGTTGCTCTGGTCTCTTTGTTATATAAGTACAGACTCAGTAGCTTACTAAGTGCATCTCTTGAGTGATAAAATGAATAAGTTGTTCTATCCAGATTATTTAATGCATATAGACAGAACTTAAAGTCATGCACTCTAGTTAATTCATCTCAAAATTGCTACTGTTGAGACCTGTTGTTGACTATATAAGAGAGATTAGAGGTAAGTAAGGGTTCAGAACTCAGCCTCGCTCGACGTCAATACGCTGACTAATCAGACCTCGTCATCAAACGAGGAACAGTAAATAGCCTTCCGAAAGCTCCATTTCCTCCAGAACATCCCGAAATTGTACAACTCACACTACTGCATCTATTAGGGATAGAGAGTGTCTTTCTTTCCAGTAATCTGCTAGGATTCTCTCAAGGAACACTGGCTTTATCCATTCGGTTAGCGCGGGGCCAGCAACACTTACCAGCCCAGCGCATCTAATCTCTCTCACACAAACTGTCCTGCCAGCAACTCCAAATCACGGTCGCATTCCACACTAGCTATAGAGGCATCTCAGAGAAGTTGTAGTAATCACTGGCATATTTAATAGGGTAATTTGTGAAGAGTTATTCTGGGAAAAGGGTTGTCGCAATGGCAAAGGTACTAAGAGCTGCGAAGAATGTCACCAAAGGATACTCTTCAGTCCAGGTCAAGGTTCGGAATGGTTAGTGCTTTATTCCCATTTGTGGAGTGTGGACTGACACTGATCTAGCAACAAGTAATGATCCCTGGGGCCCAACTGGGACGGAGATGAGTGAAATAGCGCAAATGACATTCAGCTCGTATGCATACGCTCTAATGAAGATGAACCTTTGGGACATATGAGACTAATGGGGCTGTAGGTCAAACGAGTTTTACGAGATAATGGACATGCTGGACAAAAGACTGAACGACAAAGGCAAGAATTGGCGACATGTGCTGAAGGCGCTTAAGGTCTTGGATTATTGCCTCCATGAAGGTTCAGAGCTTGTCGTTACATGGGCGCATAAAAACATCTACATTATTAAAACGCTGAGGGAGTTCATGTACACTGATGATGATGGTCGGGATGTTGGTCAGAATGGTTAGCAACTGGATGTTGGTTGTTGATTCAAACGGCTAATTTAATATAATAGTTCGGGTCTCTGCCAAAGAGTTGACATCCTTGATTCTAGACGAGGAAAGATTGCGCAGTGAGCGCGCAGACAGGAAGACTTGGAAGACTCGAGTTCAAGGGATTGATGAGTTTGCGCAACCCCAAGAACGACCACGGCGGGAACGTCCACATCGTGCACAACGAGCAGATGAAGAGGATGCTGAATATAAACTTGCTATTGAAGCTAGTAAATATCAGGAGGAAGAGGACAGAAAGAAGCGTCAAAGTCGTGGGGATGGTGAGCCAGATGACGATGATCTAGCTAAGGCGATCAAGCTCAGTCGGGAGGAAGAAGAACTACGGAGACGAGAGTTGGAGGAACAAAATGCGGCTTCTTTGTTTGACGACGATCCTATTCAAACGGCGCAACCAACCGGCTTCAACCAGGGTTACCAGCAACAACCAGCAGTGGACTGGTCCGGCAATCCCGTGGACCAGAATATGCCGCAGCAACCTACCGGGTACATGAACAACATGTATTCTCAGCCCACCGGTTTTCAAAACCAACAAACCGGTTTCCAAAATGGCTATTCAGCAAATGGATTTGGAGCTCAGCCGACTGGTTTTGGTGCACAACAAACTGGATTTGATAACTCGTATGGGCAACAGCCTCAACAACAGCAGCAATTTCAGCCTCAGCAGACTGGCTATAATCCGTATGCTCAACAAAGCTTGGGTGGATTCCAACAGCAGCCCGAGCCGATTATCCCCTCAAACACCAATAACCCTTGGGCTACTAGTAATGCTCCAGCTATGGCAATCAAGCCAACCCCTACAGGTTCCAACAACCCATTTGCATCATCATTCTCTCGACCTGCCTCCACCCCAGCTAAGCCCACACTGGCTACTCTTTCGGAGCAACGAACTGCAACAAACTTCAATAGTAGCACACCTTCATTCAGCCCCATTGCTCCACCTCCACAACAGCAGCCACAGCGAGAGTTGAATCCACATGAAGCTCGACTCAATGCACTGCTTTCAAGTGGAGAGGGTATGGATACCTTTGGAAATACTGGTAACCTTCGAATCCCAGCACAGCATACTGCTCCTGGCACCTTTGTCAACAGTGCGGGGGCTGGCTTAAACCGAATCCACGAGCAACAAACAGGAAGCAACCCATTCTTGCAGAATCAGTATACAGGCATGCCGCAAACAAGCTATGGTGCACCAGGCCATCAGATGCCAGCAGCAACCGGTCCTGCAGGTATGTCCAACGGCTACCAACAGCAATCGAATAATCCATTTGGACAACGACCACAACAGGGTCAAAATCAAGGTGGGGGAGGGGATCTCATACAGTTTTGAGAGGCAGACGCATGCAGGATTGGTTGGTGGCGACTATTGTTGAGTTCATAAGGCGTGCTTACATACTTCTTTTCTAAGCAGGCGTGCAAATACTTCAATTCTTGCAAGCAGGGGAACTGTTAGTATGCTGGATTAATGAGTACTGTACTGTCATTAGCAAAATAGAATTGTGGGTGATTCGATTCACGACGCAGAATGCGAAAATATTACCATTGACAAGTATCTGATCTGCAGCTTTGAGGGTTGTAAGTCTTTCAAGAGTCACTAATGATTTGGCCTCTAATTTGAAAATCGGCGTTGGTCTACGTCCAAACTCAGAGAAATGTAGAATGCCCAAGTCAAGATGTATTCGCGTGTGAGGAACTTTTAGGAGTAAGAAGACTGGATTGCGTCGAATGTGTATTATAAGACTGGAAAATAAAATATCTCCTAAATGTACGCCTAAACTCCTCGCTCCCATACGCCCAAAGACCTTGCCCGATAGTGAAGTATGATTTCCAAAAACTGAGCTTTCACTATCCATACCCATGCGATTGAGGAAAGGAGACATTCACACAGTTGCTCATCCCATGCAAATCGCAACAAACTCATCTCTCCCGACACCTCCTTTTCCTTCCAGGTCAAATTCCTCAATCATAGCTACTAGCTCTTCCTCCTCTAGCCCCTCTCCCAGCTCTCTGGCCACCCTTCGTAGATCTTCCAAGCTAATCATTCCCTTGTCATCAGTATCAAATAATGCAAAAGCCCTTAGAATTTCGTCCCTAGGATCACGTTCTGAAATAAGACGTGCAGCTACAGCTTGAAAACCGGGAAGCGTCAGCATCATTCGTCCGGGTGGAGCTGATGCCGAGCTTCCCTGGCGTTGATTGACCACGTTTTGAGGGTTTGTAGGCTGAGTCCCATGCGTACTGAGGAGGTTCAGTATATCTGGTTTCGAGAGGTCAAAACCCAGCGCTTTGAGAGCTACTTTAAATTCATGGTAATCGATTTTCTGGTCTTTATCTAAATCGAACAACGCAAACTATTCTCTAAGTCAGCCATTTCCTCCAAGCAGGTAACATGCCGAGACGGTTGGGGGACATTACAGCTTCATTAATCTCTTCGCGTTGCTCGTCTGTTAACGCGTTGAGGGGGTTTGATGAACCTGCTTGCTGAGCTTGCGCTTCTCGCTGAGCGCGCTCTCTCTCTTGCCTTTCGCGCTCAAGGCGGGCGGTTTCGCGTGTGGATGTTGCGGCAAAACCGGTGGGTGGGTTGCGTTCTGGGAGTTTGGTATGGATCGTGCTTGAGTATGGCCTGCTTGGAAAGGCGGGGTGAGGCTGCGATGCTGATGCCATTGGATTGTTTATGAACCGTCTTCAAGAAAATATACGGGTGGGCCTGGGGAAATGATAGAGCGTCTTGAGCTGTGAAGTTTGCTGGAAACAGAATTGCAGGACGTGTTGTGATATTCGAAGATACTCTGCTGTGGATCAGATACAGAGCCAGGCCGGGCAGGGCCTTGGAAATGGAAAGCGCGTAGTTCGCGAATGGGACGCGTTTTAATGCACAAGTTTTCTCTGTAGGCGTGACAGGGTACTTCCAACGGGGATGGATGATTTTACATATACATTACAAGTACAATAGAGCTAAAATAATTTCCCCACGTGTTCACTGATTTGTCTGTGAACCATGATCAGTTTCCTGATCTGTTTCCTGCCTTCATTGCGTTGATTCTAAAGAACTAGACAGAAAGAGCTCAAATCACGTGGTATATTTATCTATGATATTCCAAGTTGTCGCCACATTTCAGGAGCAGTATATTTTTCTTTCATAGCTGTAAAGGGGTATCCAGAAACCAATCATATGAGTAAAACACAAAGGAGTCATCTAAAATCTGCCTTGCTGATTCACACAGTTGTGGAGCCTACCTTTCTCCCGCTCAAAATGGTAATTTTCCCTCAGGCACCTAAGAAATCGTGACTACCAAATGGTCAATGAAGTTCTAGAGCCAGTATCAGCCCAGTTGGCGTGGATTTTGGTCCAACCGAATAAAGCGATCTATGTTACGAAAGTAAAAGGAGACAAAGTCACTCAAGGCAACAGTACATACTAGTATTTCCGGGAAATGAGAAAGTCATCATTCACGTGATTAAGGTCCATATTTCTGATTGGTTGGAGGCAATTGCCAGCCAAAAAGGTTATGTATGTACCAGCCCAGCTAAGCAGCCGTCAACCACCTCTATCGCGTCGACACATCAACCTCTTGGTGATCTTGAACCACCTCTAGTTCTTCATCGCAAGTCACTCTCGATCTTTTGGAGATCCTATTCTGTCACTCTTTACGCCTTTTGATGTCTGCACCAGCCACATAGCATCGTGCGCGATCCTCGCCTTACTACTGCGCGTGTCCCGCGTCGACATCTTTTGCACAAGACATCTGGAAATTTTGAAATACAGTGATAGCCACAACATATAGAAGGTGCCTTGTCGACTGGCGGGAAGCTAATTGCCATGTCGGGCTTTGGGTTCGGTGGTGGAGGCTTCGGCCAGAACAATAACCAACAACAGAGTACATTTGGAGGATTTGGTGCCAATAACACAACTGCAAATACTGGTAGGTCAACTCCCCTTACACCTTGAATATCTTTGGCGCTTTGTGCGCGCAGCTTCTGGACAGGAGGGAACCTGGGAATCATCTCGAATGCATCACTTACTCGAATATTTTCTTCTCGGCACAGGCTTTGGAAGTACAGGCACGTCTGGGTTCGGCGGAACGACCACAAATACGACGGGTAGTATATTTGGCGGAGGTACAACTACTGGCTTTGGAGGAGGTATGTCGCTCATGTTTACGCTCGACCGGATAATTTCTTCACCTCGATCTGCATGGAGTTGAAGAAGCTCTTGTCTCTCGTTTTCGCTATTTGCAGTCTTCAGCTTACTCTATGCCTTTGAAACTTCTAAATTACTGTTTGCAAATTACTGCGGAAGTCAAGCAACATTTTGGTGTTTTGTTAGAGTTCCTAGACAACAATAAATCTAGGATTGGAATTGGCTAGTCGCTAACAATTAAATTCGCAGGTTTCGGAGCAACAAATAGTGGCGGTGCTTTCGGCGCCGCTAAGCCATCAGGTTTTGGTACGAGTACGACCAGCAGTGGTGGAGGATTATTTGGAGGGTCCAACACCGCGACCGCAGGTACAGGTGGATTCGGAGGTTTTGGGCAAACTCCTGCCGCTACTACGTCTGGCTTTGGCGGAGGAAACACAGGAGGCTCATTGTTTGGAGGCAATAAGACAACTGGTTTTGGTGGAACCACAAGCACTCCAGCATTTGGTGGAGGAGCCGCCACTGGTGCATTCGGCAGTACGAGTGGTGGTGCATTTGGAGCGCCAGCATCTACTGCTTTATCAGGAGGAGCGGGAGAGTGTCAAGGCACCGGAAGTGTTCCTTTCCAGGCTTACGTTGAGAAAGAACCCAATAGCTCCTCCAACCAGCAAAACTCTTTCCAGAGTATAAGCTTTCAAGCACCATACCAAAAGTTTTCACCCGAAGAGCTTAGACTTGCCGACTATACTCAAGGTCGTAGGTATGGCAACCAAAGCAATCAAGCAGGGACTTTTGGCGTCTCTAACTTCACCTCCTTTGGATCAAACGGCCAGACGCCAGCCACTGGTTTTGGTGCTGCAGCTTCAACGACTGGATCTAACATGTTCGGTGGTGGATCAGGATTTGGCGCATCGCAACCGCAACCGCAAACTTCTGGTTTCGGAGGAGCCGCTGGAGCTACTGGCGGTGGGTTGTTTGGAGCAGCAACAAAGCCTGCTGCAGGCTTGTTTGGAGCCCCGCAACCGGCAACTCAACCTGCAGGAGGGTTATTTGGAGGAGGTGGGTTTGGCGGTGGTGCTACTGGTGGGTTTGGTAGTGGTACCACCACCACAGGTACCTCATCGCTCTTCGGTGGAAGTTCCACAGCAAACAAGTCTAGCGGGTTCGGCTTCGGACAGACACCACCTGCCTCTACTGGGACCGGTTTCGGACCTACACCTGCCGTATCGGGGTTTGCAGGAGGTGGTGGTTTATTTGGTGGGAATAACAACGCTCAGCAACCGGCTACCTCAAACCTATTCGGGGCGCAACAACAACAGCAGCCTGCTGCAACTAACACTTTTGGAGCTTTCGGAAGCAATGCTCAACAACCGGCTACCTCCCTCTTTGGGGGTGCTCAACAACAAAAGCCTGCAGCCGGATTGTTTGGCGGCCAGCCAGCTGCTGCCCCAACTGGTGGCCTATTCGGTTCAACTCAGCCTGCTGCCACTACCAACCCTTTCGGAACCGCTCCCACCAATCAGCAAGGCGGTGGCGGCAGCTTATTTGGTGGTCCAAAGCCAGCAGCTCCTGCTCCATCAAATATATTTGGCGGCAATACTCAAAGCACCACTGGAGGTGGACTTTTTGGTAACAACTTTGGTGGTTCTCAAAACCAGACTCAACCACAGCAGCCAGGAGGGCTCTTCGGTCTAGGAAATAGCAGTCAGCCAAAGCCTGGCGGTTTATTCGGTACCCAACCGCAACAACAACCTGGCGGTGGTATTTTCGGCGGTAGTTTGGGAACTCAGCAACAGGGAGGAAGTCTGTTCGGTGGGTTGGCAAATAATCAACAGCAGCAGCAACAGCAGCAGCAACAGCCTCAAAATTCTTTGTTTGGAGGCAACAGCTCCCTTTTCGG
>Ga0247734_1000619_pt1 | contig 29735 bp, 22 predicted proteins | sample UWRJL103311B2_FD_180933 | JGI IMG/M metagenome (GOLD analysis project Ga0247734, IMG submission 180933) | Plant litter microbial communities from Arlington Agricultural Research Station in Wisconsin, United States - UWRJ-L103-311B-2 | ecosystem: Environmental > Terrestrial > Plant litter >...
GCACCCGACGATGTCCTACGTCGACCTCAACCGTTCGGGCGTGGCGCTGATGGAGATCGTCAGCCGCCCCGACATGGCGAGCCCGGCCGAGGCCGGCGCGTATCTGTCGAAGCTGCGCTCGATCCTGCGTTACGTCGGCTCGTGCGACGGCAACATGGACCAGGGCTCGATGCGCGCCGACGTCAACGTCTCGGTGCGCCGCCCCGGTGACGAACTGGGCACGCGGACCGAGACCAAGAACGTCAACTCCGTGCGCTTCGTCATGCAGGCGATCGAGCATGAGGCGAACCGCCAGGTCGACGTGATCGAGGGCGGTGGCAAGATCGTTCAGGAAACCCGCCTGTTCGATCCGAACACCGGCTCGACGCGGTCGATGCGCTCGAAGGAAGACGCGCACGATTACCGCTACTTCCCCGATCCCGACCTGTTGCCGCTGGTGCTGGACGAGGCGTTCCTGGCCGATTGCCGTGCCTCGCTGCCCGAACTGCCCGACGCCAAGCGCGCGCGCTATGTGGGCGAACTAGGCCTGTCGCCCTACAACGCGGCGGTGCTCACCGCCGAGGTCGACACCGCGCGCTGGTTCGAGGCGCTGCTGGGCCGCACCGCAGTCGCCCAGGGCAAGCAGCCCGCCGAAGTCGCCAAGCAGGCGGCGAACTGGCTGATCTCGGAATTCTTCGGCGCGCTCAACAAGCTGGGCAAGAGCCTCGAGGATTCGCCCGTCGATTACGACCGCGCGGCCGAACTGCTGGCGCTGATCGGCAAGGGCACGATTTCGGGCTCGATCGCCAAGCAGGTGCTGGAGATCATGCTGGAAACCGGCGACGGCGCCGAAGCGATCGTCGAGCGCGAGGGGCTTAAGCAGGAGAGCGACACCGGCGCCATCGAGGCGGCGGTCGACGGGATCCTGGCCGCCAACGGCGACAAGGTGGAGCAGTATCGCGGCGGCAAGGTAGCGCTGTTCGGCTTCTTCGTCGGCCAGACGATGAAGGCGATGCAGGGCAAGGCCAACCCGCAGGTGGTGAACGAGATTCTCAAGGCCAAGCTGGGCTGAGGGCGGGTTCGCCCGAGCAACCGGGCGGTCAATTCAAAACCCCGGTCGTCCCCGCCTTCGCGGGGGCGACGGGTCGATTTGGAAGTATCATCGCCAGACCGAGTCCCGTTTTGGGGCGGGCGTTACCGAACTGTTTCATGCCGGGAATGGCGCGGCACTTTGCCGCACGCTCGCAAACCGGCCGATACGCTGGCGGCGGAGGGCCGGAAGCCCGCCCGCGGCGCCATGGCCGTCGGGAAACACTCCGGTTTCACGATAGATATATTAAGCAATAATCTGCTTGTTTTCGTGGCGCGCGGTGTTATCGATTGCACCCGAAGACCGGGGGGTCTTTCCGACAATTTCGTGGCTTGCGCTGTGCGACGGCGATCAAGTCACTGGCGAGCGATCAGGCGACCATCCGTCGCCATCGCCGCTGCACGAGCTCACCTGGGGGGGTGAGGGGTCCGGCACTGCGCCCATCTGCGCGCGCGGTGCCGGGCTTTACCCCTCACAAGCCGGCTCAACCCGCCCGTTTCGTTCCCGTAAGCTGCATCGAACCGAACATGCCGGCTTTGACCGTGCCGGCAAGCGTGTCGCCGTCGACGGTGGCGGTGCAGTCCAGGTCCATCGGCATTGGCAGCGTCATCTTCATCGACCAGGCGAGCGTATCGCCGCTGATCCGGCCATCGGTGATGGCCATGGTGCCCAGGTCCCCGGCGATCTGGCCGGTGAAGCCGTCGTCGCCGCCGGGAATGATCGTCAGCACGCCCTTCTGGCGGCCCAGCGGGGTATCGGTGACGCAGTCGTACGTTCCTGCAACGGACATTCGGTATGCTCCTTATTCTTCGCCGCTATCGGTGCCCGCGCCGGCCGGCGCCGGGCGCACTTCTACGGGCAAACCCAAAGCCTTGAGCTGCGGTTCCACCACCTTGCGGTCGCCGACGATCACCCAGGTGAAATCGGTCGGCCGCAGGTACTGCGCCGCCGCAGAGCCGATCCGCTTGGCGTCGATGCCGCGATACGTCTGCGCCAAGCGGACGTAGTAGTCCTCGGGCCGGCCGAGGCGGTCGTTCTTGACGATCGCGGCGAGCACGTCGGCATTGGTCTCGAACGAATTGGGCAGGCCCCGGATCGCGCCTTCCGTGACGCGCTGGTATTCGACCGGGGTGACGGGCTGCGTCGCCGGGAAGGCGTTCATGTCCTTGACGATAGCGGCGATCGAATCGCCCGTGCGGTCCGCCTGGACCGGGGCCATGACCCGCAGCACGCGCGGCCCGGTCGACTGGCTGACGGCCGAGTGGACGCCGTAGCTCCAGCCCTTGTCCTCGCGGATGTCGGCGTTGAGGCGCGACAGGAAGCCGCCGCCGACCACGTCGTTGGCCAGGCCCAGCGGTTCGTCGTTCGGGGTGCGGCCGGTGAGCGGCAGAACGCGGCCTGCCATGATGACCGACTGCGGCGAATTGGGCCGATCGATCAGCACGATCCGCGCGGCGGGTGCGGGCGTGGCGGCGTCGAGCGGCTTGACCGGCTTGGGCGCTGCGGGGGCCTTCCAGCCGCCGAACGCCTTTTCCAGCAACGGCTTGAGCTGTTCCATGGTGACGTCGCCGACCACGGTGATCCGCGCCAGGTCCGGCCGCAGCCACTTGGCATGCGCCGCGCGCAGCGCCTCTGGCGTGAGCGCGGCGAGTGCGGTGGCGTCACCCAGGCCATCGGCGGGCTGGGCGTAAGGGTGGCTGCCGAACAGCTCGCTGCCCAGCGTGCGGTTGGCGAGGGCATTGGGCGTCGATTGCGCCTGCGCCAATTCGGCCTGCGCCTGCCCGCGTGCGCGGTCGAAATCCGCCTGCGCGAAGGCGGGGTGCAGCAGCACGTCGGCGGTCAGCGCCAGCGAGGGCGCGAGGTTGTCGCTGAGCGCGCTGAGCGTCACGCTGCTGGTGTCGATCGTCGCGCCGGTGTCGATCGCGGCGCCCAGGCGCTCCTGTTCCTCGGCGATCTGGGTGGCGTTGCGCGAGGTCGTGCCTTCCTCGAGCATGCCCAGCATCAGGCCTTGCGTGCCCGGCGTGTCGAGCGCGTCGGCGGCATAGCCCGCGTCGAAATCGATCGTCAGCATCAGCTTGGGTACCGCAGTGCGGTGGGCGAGCGCGACCGGGATACCGTTCGACAGCGTGGCGCGCTCGATCGCCGGGAACGCCAGCTGGCTGACCGGCGCAACCGGCGGCGAGGCGCGCTTGGGGGCAGGGGCGAGCTTGGGCGCCTTGGCGCGCTTGTCGGCGGCGGGCGCGGGATTGGCGGCTTCGTCGCCCCAGCCGCCCATCGAATCGCCGCTTTCGGTGCGCGGGCCGGGGACCGTCGCCAGCTTGTAGACCGGGCGGCCGAGCCACTTGCGCACCGCCGCGCGCACCGCGTCGGGCGTCAGCGTGGCGATCGCCTGGAGGTCCGCCTTGTACTGCGCGGGGTCGTTCGAATAGACCTGACCCTCGGCGAGCGTGGCGCCCTTGCCGGAGAATCCGCCCACTTCCTCGAGCCCGCCGATCTCGGTCGACAGCGTGGAGACGACCGCGCGGCGCACTTCGTCGGCGCTGGGACCCTTGGCGACGAACTCCGCCAGCACCGCATCGAGCGCGGCTTCGGCCTTGGCGCGATCGACACCGGGCTTCACGTCCATGCTGGCGTCGAGGAAGCTGACTTGCTGGAACACCTGCGCCGAGGCCGTGACCGACACCGCGAGCTGCTTGCCGCGCACCAGTTCGTTGTCCAGCCGCGAGCTGGCGAGGCCGCCCAGGATGTGCATGCCGATGCGCAGCGCGGCGATGTCGGGGTCGTTCAGGCCCGGCCCGCTCCAGTCGCGGCTGACGCGCAACACCGGCACCTGGTCGGCCACGTCGCGCGAAATCGGCGCGGCGAGCGTGACGGGGCCGGCCTGTACCGGCGCCACCGCCGGGCCGCTCGGGATCGCGCCGAACCACTTTTCCACCTTGGGACGGGCGGTGGCGGCGTCGATGTCGCCCGACAACACGAGCACGACGTTGTTGGGGCCGTAATGGTCGGTGAACCACTTGCGCACGTCGCCCAGGCTGGCGGCGTCGAGGTCGGCCATCGAGCCGATCGTCGAGTGGTGGTAGGGGTGGCCGACCGGGAACAGCCCGTCGGCGACGGCATATTCGGTCAGCCCGTAAGGCTGGTTGTCGCCCTGGCGCTTCTCGTTCTGGACGACGCCCCGCTGCTTGTCGAGCTTGTCCTGGGTGACGGCGGGCAGCAGCGCGCCCATGCGGTCGCTCTCCATGAACAGCGCCAGGTCGAGCGCGCCGGTGGGCACCGTCTCGACGTAGTTCGTGCGATCGTACCAGGTCGAGCCGTTGGTCGAGGTGGAGCCGGCGCCTTCGAGCGGAATGTCGAAGTTGGGCACGTTGGATGAGCCGCCGAAGAACAAATGCTCGTACAAGTGCGCGAAGCCGGTCTTGCCGCGTGGCTCGTTCTTCGAGCCGACCTTGTAGTAGAGCGTGACGCCGACGATCGGGCTCTTGCGGTCGGTGTGGACGATCGTCGTGAGGCCGTTGGGTAGCACGAACTTCTCGAACGGAATGTCGACTTTGGCGACGAGGTCTTGCGGCGAGGCGGCGGCGGGTGCCGCTGGTGCCGGGGCGGGCGGCGGCGCGCTTGACGCGGTGTGCGAAGCGGGCGCGGTCGCGCAGGCGGAGAGGAGGAGGGCGGCGGACAGAGCGCTCAGGCTCGGCGTCAGGGGGATGCGCATCGAAGCAGGTTAGCAGCTTGTTTGCCCGGGGCCAGAGCGAAACAGCAGGTCCGGGAAGAGTTCGCAAGCTCTGGCAATTTTCCGGCAGGCACCCATCTTTGCTGCGGGTCGTTACGCATGTGAAATTAATGCGCCACACCCTTGTGTTGCAGATAAGCAACACTATATCGCGGTCAGGAGGCACATCTACCCATGAATCTCGAAAAGTTCACCGACCGCGCCAAAGGGTTCCTGCAGGCCGCGCAGACTGTGGCGATCCGGCTCAACCATCAGCGCATCGCGCCGGAACATATCCTCAAGGCCCTGCTCGACGATCCGGAAGGCATGGCCGCCGGGCTCATCAAGCGCGCCGGCGGCAACCCGGTCTTCGCGACTCAGGAACTCGACAAGGCGCTGGCCAAAGTGCCGGTCGTGTCAGGCAGTGGCGCGGCAGGTGCGCCGGGGCTCGACAACGATGCCGTGCGCGTGCTCGACGCGGCGGAGCAGGCGGCGACCAAGTCGGGCGACAGCTTCGTCACCGTCGAGCGGCTGCTGCTGGGCCTCGCGCTCGCCACCACGACACCGGCGGGCCAGGCGCTCAAGGCCGGCAACGTCACCCCGCAGTCGCTGGAAGCGGCGATCACCGAACTGCGCGGCGGACGCACCGCCGACAGCGCGGGCGCGGAGAACGCCTACGACGCGATGAAGAAGTACGCGCGTGACCTCACCGAGGCGGCGCGCGCGGGCAAGCTCGATCCTGTGATCGGCCGCGACGAGGAGATCCGCCGCACCATCCAGATCCTCGCGCGCCGCACCAAGAACAACCCGGTGCTGATCGGCGATCCCGGCGTCGGCAAGACCGCGATCGCCGAAGGCCTCGCTCTGCGCATCGCCAACGGCGACGTGCCCGACAGCCTCAAGGACCGCGCGCTGATGTCGCTCGACATGGGCTCGCTGATCGCGGGCGCCAAGTATCGCGGCGAGTTCGAGGAGCGCCTGAAAGCCGTGCTTGACGAGGTCAAGGGCGCGGACGGCCACATCATCCTGTTTATCGACGAGATGCACACGCTGATCGGCGCGGGCGCGTCGGAAGGCTCGATGGACGCGGGCAACCTGCTCAAGCCGGCGCTGGCACGCGGCGAACTGCACTGCATCGGCGCGACCACGCTCGACGAATACCAGAAGTACGTCGAGAAAGACGCGGCGCTGCAGCGGCGGTTCCAGCCGGTGTTCGTGGGCGAACCGACGGTCGAGGATACGATCTCGATCCTGCGCGGGCTCAAGGAGAAGTACGAGCTGCACCACGGCGTGCGCATCACCGATGGCGCGCTGGTGGCCGCGGCGGCGCTGTCGAACCGCTACATCACCAACCGCTTCCTGCCCGACAAGGCGATCGACCTGATGGACGAGGCCGCCAGCCGCCTGCGCATGGAAGTGGAGTCCAAGCCCGAAGAGATCGAGAAGCTCGACCGCCGCATCATCCAGCTCAAGATCGAGGAGATGGCGCTCGGCAAGGAGACCGACCAGGCCTCGCGCGATCGGCTGGAGACGCTGCGCGGCGAACTGGGCAACCTCGAACAGCAGTCGAGCGAGCTGACCACGCGCTGGCAGAACGAGCGCGACAAGATCGCCGCCGAAGGCAAGCTCAAGGAACAGCTCGACGCCGCGCGTATCGAGCTGGACCAGGCGCAGCGTTCGGGCGACCTCGCGAAAGCGGGCGAGCTGTCCTACGGCCGCATTCCCGCGCTGGAGAAGCAACTGGCGGAGGCGCAGGCCTCGGCCGGCAACGCGCTGCTGCGCGAGGAAGTGACCGAGGACGACATCGCCGGCGTGGTCAGCCGCTGGACCGGGGTGCCGGTCGACCGTATGCTGGCGGGCGAGCGCGAGAAGCTGCTCAAGATGGAAGAGGCCATCGGCGCGCGGGTGATCGGGCAGAAGGACGCGGTTTCGGCGGTGTCCAAGGCGGTCCGCCGGGCGCGGGCGGGCTTGCAGGACCCGAACCGGCCGCTCGGCTCGTTCCTGTTCCTGGGCCCCACGGGCGTCGGCAAGACCGAGCTGACCAAGGCGCTGGCGGGCTTCCTGTTCGACGACGACACCGCGATGGTGCGGCTCGACATGTCCGAATTCATGGAAAAGCACGCGGTCTCGCGCCTGATCGGCGCGCCTCCGGGCTACGTGGGCTATGACGAAGGCGGCGTGCTGACCGAAGCTGTGCGGCGGCGGCCGTACCAGGTCGTGCTGTTTGACGAAGTCGAAAAGGCGCACCCGGACGTGTTCAACGTGCTGCTGCAGGTGCTCGACGACGGGCGGCTGACCGACGGGCAGGGCAGGCTGGTGGACTTCACCAACACGCTCATCATCCTGACCTCGAACCTGGGCAGCCAGTACCTGACCCAGCTCGACGAAGGCCAGGACGTCGACGTGGTCGAGCCGCAAGTGATGGAAGTGGTGCGCGGGCATTTCCGGCCCGAGTTCCTCAACCGTCTCGACGAGATCGTCCTGTTCCACCGGCTCGGCCAGGCGGACATGGCGCCGATCGTCGACATCCAGGTGGCGCGTGTCCAGAAGCTGCTCAAGGACCGCAAGATCGTGCTCGACCTGACCGACGCCGCCAAGCGCTGGCTCGGCCGGGTGGGCTACGACCCGGTCTACGGCGCAAGGCCGCTCAAGCGGGCGGTACAGCGCTACCTGCAGGACCCGCTGGCCGAAAAGCTGCTGGCCGGCGAAGTGCCGGATGGCGCGCACGTCCACATTGAGGACGGCGACGGGGCGCTGGCGATTAGTGTGAGCTGAGCGGCGGGCAAAGAAAAAGGGGCCCCGGTATGACCGGGGCCCCTTTCCTCCTGTATTCGTTGCTAACGTATCAGAGCTTGGCGGTCGCGTTCACGAAGAACGTGCGGCCGACATAATCGTAGCCCGAGTAGAGCGGCGCGTTGCCGATCAGGTTGTAAGCGTCAGCGGAGATGCGCGGAGGCTTCTTGTCGAACAGATTACGCACACCCATCGTCAGCGTAAATTTCTTCGCTACGTCGAATTGAACTGATGCAGAGTGCAGGAAGTAGTTTGGCACTTCAAAGTAATTGTTTTCCCGATAATACTCTTCATCATCTGCGCTGTAAACGCCGGAAGAGTCGGTGGCAACATACTTGTACGTACGGTTGTGATCGCCACTCAGCCAGTCCAGGCCATACCGGAACTCGACGCCTTCCAACTCATAGAAGGCTTCGAACGTGCCTGACCACTTGGGCGTAGCTATCGTGCCGTTAGAGTCGATGAGCGCGTCCCCCGGGAACTGCTGCAGCGATTGCTCGGTGAAGTCGGTTACCAAGGCGTTTAGACGGAGGTTGCCGGGGCCCACTGGGACCTGATAGCGCAGATTGAACTCCCAACCCTTACGCTTCTCCGTCGAGAGGTTAATGTAGTTATCGTAAACGGTGAGCGCATTTGTAGCCGGATCACGGTCGACCAAGTTGCAGTAGCCACCATTCGCATTGAAGCTCGTTGCGTTGTAGCAGAGGTTGAGGATGCCGCTGCCGCCGGCGCGACTGACCTCGTTATTCACGGTAATGGAGAAGTAATCGATCGATGCCGAAAGGCGGCCCCACTTACTGGGCAGAACGGGATTCAATACCACGCCGCCCGAAAAGTTCTTCGAGGTCTCTGCCTTGAGGCCGGTCGCGGCACCGCCACCACTGAGTACAGTAACGCCAGAGGTCTGCACAAAGTCTGCAGGAAGGCCGATAGCGGCGCAGTTGGCAACGACGTTCGGGCGTCGGTTGTTGCCGGAATCGCATGGGTCGAACGAGCTCGCCAAGAAGCCCGAGGTCGCACCCAGATACTGCTCGAACAGCGCTGGAGCGCGATACGAGGTGCCGTAGCTGGCGCGGAAGCCAAGGCCGCGCACGGGCTGGTAATCGCCCGAGACCTTGTACGTCCAGCCGCCGCCATACGAGCGGTAGTGGGTGTAACGGCCCGAACCCGTCAGGTTTAGAGCGTAGGCGAACGGAATGTCCGCAAGCACGGGGAGGAAAAGCTCTCCGTACGCTTCCCAGACTTCATCCGAGCCCACCGTGGGGCCGGCCGAGGTGAGGTTGTACAGGTCTCCCGAGATGCTTTCGGGGGGTGGGGCGTCGTTGATCGACGAGTGGCGGTATTCGAAGCCAAGGCTGGCCTTTGATTTGCCGCCGGGCAGCGTGAACAGCGAACCGTCGACGTTCAGCGAACCGATGTATTCCTTGAACTTGGTATGGCCGGTTACGGTCTGGACGATGAAGTTGCGATAGGCATCCGACAGATCGCCGCCGATCGACGCGGCGTTGACCTGGGGAGCAGCCACGCATCCGTTGGACGGGTCGACGCAGCTGAAGCTGCCATCGCCGTTCTGCACCACGTTCAGCGACTGGGCCAGTCGGCTGGTGATGAAGGTATCCTGCGAATACTTCGAATCGTTCCAGCTATAGCTGCCGTAGAGATCGTAGCGCCAGTCGCCCATGCCCATGTCGCCACGCAGGCCACCAGCAGTGCGGAAGAAATCCACCTGCTGCCGGCTGTCGAGCTGGCCGAAACCGATGAACGAACGGACCGCTGTGGGCAAGCCGTTGGTCAGCTCCGAACCGCCGGCCGGCAGGAAGACGCCGTTGCGGAAGATCGTGGGCACCAGCGGGCTGCCGGTGGCGTAGTCGAGCGTGAGCTGCCGGTAGCCGGCACCCGACGACTTGCGGCGGTTGCCCAGCAGTTCGACGTAGAGTTCGGCATTGCCCAGAGCGCCGGTGTCATAGCCAGCCTGCAGGTATCCGGTGTAGATTTCGGCAGGGGTAACCAGCGGATCCTTCAGCATCTCGGGATCGAAGGTCGTGCGGGTATACGTACCTACACCTTCGTAGCCGGGGGTGTTACCGCCAGTGATCGCCGAGTTCGGGCGCAAGCGGTTGAAGGTGGTTCCGGATTGACCGGCGGCGGCGGTGGCGCCGCGGGTCGGGACCCCCAGGGTGTTGATAGTGACGCCGCCGTTGTCCAGCGTGTAGCACTTCGACACGCCGGTGGCGGGGTCGATGTAGTCTCCCGAACCGAACGCGGTGCCTTCGCCGCTCAGATAGCCGCCGATCGGGCAGCGCGCCCAGCTGACATCGCCGACCTCGAGTACGTTGCGCTTGTAGTATTCGACCGAGCCGACCACGCGCCAACGATCGCCATGTGCGCCGAACGAAGCGGAAATGCGCGATTCGGTTCCTGCGCCGACCTCTGGCAAGTTCACTTGGCTATCGATGACGAGGCCATCGAGCTTGTTGTCGGTGATGATGTTGACGACGCCGGCGACGGCGTCTGAACCGTATACCGACGAAGCACCGGCCTTGAGCACTTCGATGCGCTCGATGAGAGCGCTCGGCAGCACGTTCGTGTCGACCGAACCGACCGAACCGCGCGTACCGGCAGGGGCAAGGCGGTGGCCGTTGAGGAGCACGAGGGTGCGCGTCGGACCGAGGCCTCGCAAGCTGACGGTATTGGCGCCGACACCGCCGTTGGTGACGAAGCCGCCGTAGTAGTTGTTGATCTGCGACGAGCCCTGCGTCACGCCGTTGCTCTGCAGCGCGGAGGTGGCGGAGTTGAAGCCCGCCTGCGTCATCTCGGTGCGCGTGATGATGGTCAGCGGTTCGGCCGAGTTGAAGTTGTCGCGACGGATACGCGAACCGGTGACGAGGATGGCGCCAGCCGAGTTCGAAGAACCGTCCGCCGCGGTCGTCTCGTCAGCGGGTACGCTATCCAGCCGCGTTGCGGTAGTTGCGTCCTGGGCATAGGCGGCCGACCCAACGGTCAAAAGCGCTGCGACCGTCATGCAGGTCGCGCCCCGCAGGACCGCCTTGGTCAATGTTGCTCTCACTTAAGTGTCCCCTTGTTGCCGACGGGCCCCGGAAAAGACCCGAAGATCCCCGTGTGGCGGCGGGGATCAATGTTGCCATCCTGCCGATCTGTTTCGCGACTGCAACACTGCGTTGCGACAATCGTGACATTTTTCTGCCAAGCAGTTGTAACATTACAACAATGAGCGGAAATGCTATCCTTGTAGTACATTGTGTTCATATCGACCGCGCGCAAAAAAGGGGCGGTCGTATGAGCGACCGCCCCCATTTATCAACGCGATTAACAAACCTTAGAAGTCGACCTTGGCGCCAACGCGGAGGAAGCGACCGATGATGTTCGGGCCAGCAAAGGCCGGATTGTATTGCGCGTTGCCGTAAGCGGCATTCACGTCAACCGGAGCCTTGATGTCGAACACGTTGAGGGCGTTAATGTAGATCGAAAAATTGTCGTTGATCTTCTGATTGACCGTCAAATCGAAGTTCCAGATATCCTTGGTCTTGCACTGAACTGGTGTGCCGTCTTCGTAGCTGATCAGACCTGCATCGACGTTTCCGACACAATCACCTTTGATCATGCCGTAGTCGATCTGGGCGGTATCAACGCCCTTCGTGTAATAGGCAGTCAAGGTCACCGATGTGTCCTTGTAGACCAAGGTGTTCTGCCAGCTGCCGCGCCACTTTGGCGCACCCGAACACGACGTAATGTTGCACGGGCTAAGCGTACCATCGTAGCGTAGGGTTCCATCGGCCGTCTCCAGCTTATACTTGAGCGTGTAGGACGCGTCGAGTTGGCTGATCAGGCGAAGGTTATCCGTCAGTGCATAGTCGGCGTTGATCGCGAAATCTATGCCGCTGACCGACTGCGAACCAGAGTTCTGGTAGGGCGTCTGAATGAAGCCGAGGCGCGGAAGAGCATCTGGGTGAGCATCATCAGGAGTTCCTGCAACCACAACGGTGTTCGGAAGGTTCACCACACCGTTGTTCAGGTAATAAGCATCCACGTAAGGCTGGATGTTGGTTACGCCGGTGATCAGGTTCTTGGTCTTGATGTGCCAGAAATCGACGCTGAACGACACGTTGCGAATCGGTTCGAATACGAAACCAGCAGTGAACGAAGTCGACTTTTCGGGCTTGAGCGATGGGTTGCCGGTCTGCGTCAGGCCGATGCTGTAAGTGCCTTGAGTATAATTACCCTCGGAACCATCAGGGTTGGCGTGAGCCGCGCAGAATGCTGGGTAAGTAGAGCAATTGATGCTCTGGTTACCCAGATAACCCGTTGTCGGCAAGCCAAATGCTTCGTTGAAGCTCGGAATACGGAAGCCCTTGGAGAACGTACCGCGAACCACGAGTTCCTGAAGCGGAGTGAATTTTACGCCGATCTTTGGCGAAAAGTTCTTTTGACCAGTCGAATACTTGTCATAACGACCCGAAGCGGTCAGCTCGAGCATATCCAGAACGGGAGCCTGCAGTTCGAAGAACGCGGACTTGACGTTACGCGAACCCTCGGCGCCAACGGCGTTGATCGAGTAATAACGATCGAACGGATTGGCATCGTTTGCTGGGTTCGCCGAAGGCGCGTCGATGGACTCGTGGCGATAAGCAATGCCGACTGCGGCTTGCAACGGGCCGCCAGGCAGGTCCAGGAGGTCCTTGGCCAGGGTCGCTTGGGCTTGCCAGAGCTTCGACACCGACGTCGTGCGGCTTACGGGGGCAATATAGTCCCACACGTCCTGCGAGTTTGACAACGGGTTAACGAAGTTGAACGAACCGTCCGCGGCTACGTCCATGACCCGGCCCGGAATGATGTAATTGCTCTGAATGCGTTTGAGGCGAACTTCGGAAGCGGTGAAGTTTACGCCATAACGCCAATCATCTCCGAACGAGCCGTCGATGCCGGCGACGCCGCGCAAAGCGCGAGTGCGGGTTTCGTCGGTGGTGCCATAAGGCGAACGAAGAAGAACCTGGGCGCGTTGGCCGGCCGAAGCGTAGGGGTTGTTCGGATTGAGCACACCGTTCGTCGCATTGCAGCCGGTGTTCAGGCTGTTGAACGTACCCACGCCAGCAGCGCAGACATAGACCGGGAGCAGAACGTTGTAAGCTGTTGGCTGCACGCTGCCCGGCGTAGCGGCTGGGGTGCCGTTGAGGCCAACAGGCGTTGACGTGGCGAGAGTGTTGGTCTGATAGTAGGTGCCCATGGCGTAGAACTGCGCGCGGTCGCCCAGGTTCACCGTCACTCGGCCGGTAAAGCCGTAGCGCTCGATGTCGGGCTGCAGCATACGGTACTGGTTCTGGAAGTCGACTTCGCAGGCACCGATAGCAGGAGCGGTGAGCGAGTTTCCGATGTTCGGGTTTAGCGGATAGTCACCGCAGCCGACTGACGGATTGAGGTACGAGAAGCGGCCGTTGCCGACGTTAGCGCCGGTCGCGACCGGGCGCACAATAGACACGCCAGGGGTCGAAAACAGGCCATTAAACGCGCCCGATTCAGGGGTGTATCCATTCCAGTTGTTATTCGACATGCAACTGCTGTCGCCGCAGATGCCGCTCAAGTTGGACGAATTGTACGGATAACCGCGATCACGTGCGTAAAGCGCGTCTTGCTTCTGGTATTCACCCGAGAGGTAGACATTGAATCCTTGGTCGGCGAGGTCACCATAGCCGACGGTGAGATCGATGCGCTGCTCGCCGTAATCACCGCGATCAGCAAGCCCCAGCGAACCGTTCGCATGGATGCCCTGAATTTCCTTCTTGGTGATGATGTTGACGACACCAGCAATTGCGTCTGCGCCATAGGTCGACGACGCACCATCCTTAAGAACTTCGATGCGGTCGATAATGGCGTTCGGGATCGAGTTGAGGTCAACGAAGTTGCGCTGACCATCGTCCGCAAGCGGGTAGGGTGCCATGCGCAAGCCATCGACGATCGACAGAGTGTTCTGCACGGTCAAGCCGCGCAGCGACGGGGCGTTTGCACCGGCCGCAAAGTTCGAGCCGTTATTCCAACCGCTGGCAATGGTGCCGGCGCCATTGGCGCTAAGGCGCTGAATCGCTTCAGACGCGGTATTCAGGCCGCGCTTCTGAAGATTGTCTGCCGACAAGATTGTGACGGGAGAAGCGGTTTCCTTGGCGGTTTGACGGAGCAGCGAGCCCGTGACCACGATGACGCTTTCGTCACCTGTGGTGTCAGCAGCCTGGGGGGGCGGAGCGGCAGCGTTCTGCGCATGCGCAGTGCCGCAAAGCAGGGCGGCGGCTGATAGGCACGTCGCGCCGCGGAGCGCGGCCTTTTGGATGGATTTTTTCACTTTGTGTCCCTTGTTTGCTTCGTATCCCTCCAGGGGAGCGTGACCAATCCTGGAAGTGACCCGTTGCCGGCTCTCGTATGCTTCCGCATCTCGACGCCATGAGACGGTTGTTGCGCTGCGCGAGGCGGCTTTCAATGCTATTTGCAATAGAACTGCAAAAAGCGCTCTACATTGTTGCAATGTCGCCACAGGGCTTGGGTGGTTTGCAATGCGAGTCTTTGTAGACGCGAGATTTTCTGCGTACGATCTTAAACAATAGACCTGTTGCATTCAGGCATTGGCCATATTGAATCTTTCGTAATATATATATGTTTTATTATTATATTGCGCCGACGCGAAACTCCTTTCGGCGCGCATTGACCTCACCGCGTTCCCCTCTTAACCGGGCGATTAAATCGTGCGACGCTCGGTTCGCGTCGGTTTGTCCGGCAAGCGGCATCCGCGAGGGTGGGGATAAGGATTCGACATGAAGCTCGACAGCACTATCGCCGCCGTCGTCACCGGCGCGGCCTCGGGCCTGGGGGCGGCGACGGCGCGGGCGCTTGCGGGCAATGGCGTCAAGGTCGCGATCTTCGACCTCAATCGCGAGGCCGGCATGGCGCTGGCGGACGAGATCGGTGGCGTGTTCTGCGCGGTCGACGTCACCGATGAGGCCAGCGTCTTCACAGGGTTCGAGACGGCGCGGGCCGCGCACGGGCAGGAGCGGGTGCTGGTCAACTGCGCCGGCATCGCGCCGGCCGCCAAGACGGTGGGTCGCAACCGGGAGACCGGAGTGTTGCGCGCGCACGACATGGCCGTGTTCGAGAAGGCCATCGCCATCAATCTGGTCGGCACTTTCCGCTGCGTCAGCAAGGCGGCGGCAGGGATGGCGGCGCTGGAGCCGCTCGACGCGGCGGGCTCGCGCGGGGCGATCGTCAACACCGCGTCGGTCGCGGCGCAGGACGGGCAGATCGGACAGGCCGCTTATGCCGCGTCGAAGGGCGGGGTGCTGGCGATGACGCTGCCCCTCGCGCGCGACCTGATGAGCGAGGGGATCCGCGTCAACACGATCCTGCCCGGCATCTTCGAGACGCCGATGATGGCGGGCATGCCGCAAGGCGTGCAGGACGCGCTGGCAGCGATGGTGCCGTTCCCCAAGCGGCTGGGCAAGGCAGAAGAATATGCCGAACTGGCGCTGTTCCTGCTCGGCCATGATTACATGAACGGCGAATCCGTCCGGCTCGACGGCGCCATCCGCTTGGGACCGAGGTAGCCGCCATGCCCGAGGCCACCCTTCCACCCGCCGCCGTGACGGCGCCCCCGGGTGCCCGCGAACTGCTGCTCGACAACGCCAGCGCGATTATGCGCGATGGCGACGTGATCGACATCTCGCTGTCCGAACTGAGCTTGCGCTCGGGGCTCAACTCGGCGCTGGTGAAGTACTATTTCGGCAACAAGGCGGGCCTGCTCAAGGCGCTGCTCGACCGCGACTGGCAGGCGATCGTCGACAGCGTCGATGCGCTCGTCGCCAAGGACGGGTGGGAGCCCGAGGCGAAGCTGCGGCGGCACTTGTGGAAGGTCGTCGATACCTTCTACGAAGTGCCCTACCTCAACCGCCTGACGATGCGCATGGTGCGCGAGAGCGACGATGCCGAGGCGCGCCGCATCGCCGATTGCTACCTCTCGCCGATCTACCGCGCTTACGAACAGCTCATCGGCGACGGCATCCGCGCCGGCGTGTTCCGCGAGATCGACCCGCAGCTGTTCTACTTCACCGTGACCGGCGCGGTGGACCGCTTCTTCTCGGCGCGGCTGGTGCTCAAGCACTGCTTCGACCAGGACACCCTGACCGAGGGCCTGCGCGACCGCTACCGCGAGCACACCATCGACATCATCATGGCCGGCATCCTCGCCCCCTGAGCGTCATGGCGAGGAAGAAGCGCTATCTCACCGCGACGATGCCCGACGGCTACGTCAAGACGATCGGCCCTACCGCCGACCCCTTCACGCACTACTGGCGCGTGGTGGCGGTGCTCGAGAACGGCAAGACAGAAGTGTTCTGGGGCCACGCGCGCTCGCTGGCGGAAGCGAAGAAGAAGCGCGCTCCCCTGGACGAGGCGAAGCGGATGCGCGGCTGGCGCAGCTTTGCGTTCGAGATCGCGGAACTGGTCGAGACGCCGGTGTGACGCACTTGCGCGCGGCGCGACCGGCTTGAGGTGCCAGGCGTGCGCGGAGTGCCCATTCCGCCGTCGCCTTCGCGAAGGCGAGGGCCCCGCTTTCTTCCGACCTTCCGCCCCGCACGACAGGGGCGGGATCCCTGCCTTCGCCGGGATGACGAGAAAGGGTGATGGGGTCGTCTAATCGCACCTCGTTGGCAAGCAGATTTTGAGCTGACCGTATGCCGGGTTCAGGGTCGTCTTCGCGGTCGGCATGGGCCGCCGCACGGTGGGTCTTCGGCGGACGGAACCTTCCTATGTGGACGGCGCACTCGGCAAAAAGCCGGTGCATCCCATCAAGCGGAATGGTTCAGCCCACGTCCCGGCAGGGACGGCTTCGCTCGCCAGCTGCTCGTTGGCGAAGTTGCTACGCTGGCGCGCCAGCGGTCTTGTCGAATAGCTCTCCTGACTTAAGCATGGCATGCATCACGACCGAGAGCTTCCGCGCCACCGCAACTGCGGCGCGCTTGAAGCCGACGCGTTCTCGGAGTTTGAGGCCCCATTCTCGTAAGGTACTTTCAGCCGAGCTGCGGGTAAGGATGACACAGGCCGCTTCGTATAGAAGGTTTCACACCTGGTGATCGCCGCGCCGGGAGATGTGCCCATTGTAGTCCACTTGGCCTGATTGGTATCGTCGTGTCGTCAGGCCGAGCCAGGCGCCGACGGATCGCGACGTTCGGAAGTTGGCGGGATCTTCCACGGCCGTCGCAAAGGCGGTCGCAGTGACGACGCCGACGCCTGGGATAGACATCAGCAGTTGGCAGGCCTCGCTCTGACGCGCATCCCCAATCAGGCGCCGCGTAAGTTCAGCGGCGCGCATACGCACGCTGCGCCAAGCTTCGAGCAGCGGTAAGATGATGCCCGCCAAATCCGAACTCTCGCTCAATTTGGCGCATACGTTTGCGTCGAATGTACTGCCCTTGCCTGCAGGTACTACCAGGCCGAACGTCTTCATCAGGCCGCGGATTTGGTTTGAGATCTCGGTCTTGATCCTGACCAACTTCGTGCGAGCTGCCACCAGCGTTCGGGTCAGCATGCTGTCGAAGCCCTTTACCCGAACCTCTCGATAGAAGCCGACTTCGGCCAGATGCGCTAAGCCGTCTGCGTCGTTGGCATCGGTCTTGTTGGCAGCCATGTCCAACGCCGCTTTGGCGTGACGCGCATCGACGCAAATAGCTGGCAATCCCTCAGCCTGGAGAGCGTGGAAAAACCAGACCGACAAAGGTCCAGTCTCGAAGATAACTCGCTCTGGTTCTTGGGCATGCTTGCGGACCATTCGGGCTATGGCCTCCGGATCTGAGGCGCACTTGCCTCGCCAGACCCGCTTGCCGTCGCGCCGAACCGAGATCGCAGTATCTTTCATCGATACGTCGAGGCCGATATATTCTCCCATGGCTGTTCTCCATCAGATGCTTGGGCCCGGCATCGCGTCGTGAGCCCGTACTTCCATCTTATCGGGGAGCAGCCACCCCTTTCCATGTTTAGCTGACCAGGGCCGACTCGTTTCCCGCGATTACCCCATGTGGACGCCCCCCGGCGGCATTGATGTGCCATAGTGGAGGCGTTGAACACCACTTGAGGAGGCGTCCATGTCGGAAGTTACCACAATCGGTCTCGATATCGCGAAGAATGTTTTCCATGCGCATGGTGCAGATTTTCGCGGACGAGCACTGTTCAGCCGCAAGATCAGTCGCACGAAGTTGCTGGATTTCTCTACGAGGCAGCCGCGTTGCACTGTCGCGCTTGAGGCGTGCGGTGGCGCACACCACTGGGCTCGCCAACTCACGGTCCTTGGCCATGACGTCAAGCTCATACCTCCAGCCTATGTGAAGCCGTTCGTGAAGTTATGCTCACCTAACCATAACTTCACTAATCACGAGGTTCCCATAATGCGGAGGAACGCGGCCTGATTGGCGGATTTCTGCCGATTTCATCCATGTTCCTCCGCATTATTTCAGAGTGTGTCGAGCCAGGCGAGCACGCTTGCATCGCGCTTCCAAGATGGCTGGCCGCCGGGTGTTGTTGGAACGGCGACCTTCTCCAAGGCTTTCCGCTTCGTTTCGAGATTGGCCCTGGCATAGTGATTGGTCGTGTCGAGGCTCACATGGCCGAGCCAGCTTCGGATGACCGTAACGTCGACGCCCGCCGAGATGAGGTGCACGGCGGTGGCGTGCCGGAAGGCGTGTGGCGTCACATGCTTGGCACGCAGCGTTGGCGTTGTTTCGGCGGCGACCCTCACGTAGGCGGCAAGCTTGAACCGGACCCCCGAGGCACTGAGCGGCTTACCATAGCGGTTGACGAACAGCCGCTGGTCCGGTGCCCGTGGCTGCCGCTCGAGCAGCTTGCGCAGCAGCAGGACCGTTTCCGGCCAAAGCGGGCAGATGCGTTCCTTGCGGCCCTTGCCGGTCAGGTGCACGCAGTTCGGGCTTTCGAACCGGATCGCTTCGGGGCACAGATCAAGCGCTTCCTGTATTCGTGCGCCGCTGTTGTAAAGGAACGAGAGCAGTGCATGATCGCGCATACCCTCAACGGTCGAACGGTCTGGCTGAGCGAGGATCGCTGTTACTTCTGCCGGATCCAGATAGCTCGGTTCCGACGCCGGAGCGCGCTTGATCGGGATGTGGAGGATTTCGACGCATTGCGCGATCGATGCGGGATCCTTGGTGGCCACGAAGTGGAAGAAGCTGCGGATCGCAGCAAGCCGGCAGTTGCGCGTGCCGATCGTACTACTGCGTTCATGTTCGGCATGGCTGAGGAACGCGATGACCTCGCTGGCTGTCAGATCGGCCAGTGTGATCACCGCCACCTTCTTTCCAGCGCGCTGCGCAACGAACCGCAGGTAAAGCCGCCAGGTGTCGCGGTAGGACCGGACTGTGTGGATGGACGCGTTGCGCTGTTCGACCAACCATTCGTAGAAGAATGCGCGTAGCAGGTTCGGGAACGGGTCGACCTTGCTCATGGCTGCGCCTCCCGTCCCAGGCTGAGGCATTGTGCGCCGACCGCCCGGAACCGCTCGTTGGCCTGGTGCAGCAACTCCTGCGTGACCGTGATGTAGACCAGCGTGGAGTTGATATCCCGATGGCCGAGGTAGGTCGCAAGGAACGGCAAGTGATCCTGTGGATTGATGCCCGTTCGGTACCATTCGAGCATCCTGTTCACGACCATCGAGTGACGCAGGTCATGAACGCGTGGACCTGCTTTTCCTCGCAATGGTTTCAACCCCGCACGGCGTATGACGTCGGAGAGCAACCATGTGGTCATTTCCGGCGTGTAATGGCCATCGCCTTGCTCGTGCCAGAAGAGGCCGGAACGCGCGTCTTGCGATCCACCGGCACGCCGCCGCGCATCGATGTATGCCCTAAGCTCGACTATAACGCTGCCTGGCAGCGGCAAAATGCGGGTCTTGAAGAACTTGGTCTGCCTGATGGTTATAGTACCAACCGGCAGATCCACGTCACCAAGATCGAGACGGGCAAGTTCACCGCGCCGCAAGCCCGCGCAATAGGCGAGAAGCAGCATGGTGTACATGCTGAGCGGCCGAAGCGGCACTCGTGGAGACGGATAGGTGCGGGCAACCTCGAGCATCCGTCGCACGTCGGCAGGCGAGTAGATATGGGGCTTTCGCCATTGCTTGGCGGCCTCCTTCCTTGGGGTCGGGTCGGGTCGCCGCACAGGTGTCGACGGGTTGCGGTGACGAAGGATTTTCGCAAAGACGCGCTTGAGCTGTTCACATTCCTCTGCGTGGTGACGCGTGACATTCGTTGCCGCCCATCGATCGATCATGGAACTCAGCGGTTCGGCTTCCGGTCCTGGATGCGACTGCAGGAACCGGTCGAACCTCAGGAGCAACTGGGGCTGCGATGCGTATTTGTATCCTCTACGCCGCATCAGCGCGACATGCTCGGCCATCACTTCGCCCAGAACGCTGCCGAACGGCCTGGGCTGGCGCAGTTCGGCCAGAGCCTGTTTCGGATACTGCGATGCCAATGCCCGCCAGATCGGCATGCATTGCTTGATATTGCACTCATCGCGCAAGGTGGCGACGGGATTGCGTTCAATCGCGTCGATTTCCACCAGGCGTTCGAGGAGCCGGTCAACGATGCGGGTGCGGTGCAAGACCGTGGACGGGGCCCGGCGAACGGCGGATTCTCGTAGCCAGGCCAGCAGCACTTCTTGATCGAGGGCCTCGTAACGTTCAGCGACATCCTGGAAGCCATGCAAGACTTGGCCGTAGCAGGTTCGGCTTTTCATGCTGCGCAGATCAAGGCTCGCGACATAGCGGCCAATGATCGCCCGGTCGGAATCGGGCCACCGAGCGGTCATGGCAGCAGCTCCATTCCCGGCACGTCAAGCGCGATGGCCCTGAGATCCTCGGTAGCAAGCTTGAGGTAGGGAGCCGTCGATCCTGTCGAACGATGTCCCAGCAGGTCGCCGATGACCTTTTGCGGCACCGCGGCGCGCAGCATTTCGACCGCATGCGCATGACGGAAGATGTGGGGACCACACTTACCAGACGGTTGGACGCCAGCGTCACGGAGCCGCCGCCGAACCATGCTGTAAAGCTTGTCGAGCTTTCGGTAGGGTGCGGGTGTGCGAACGAAGATCTCCCTGGCATCGGTCAAGGGACGCCCGGAACGCAGATAGGCGAGTACCGCTTCGCCGACTGGCTCAAGAAGGGGCAGGAATGTGCTTGCCCGCGTCTTGTTGTGATGAACATGGATGGCTTCCGTTCGCCAGTCGATGTCCTCGATCCGGAGATGGCGGATCTCTCCAGACCGAAGACCATAGGCTGCAAGGAGTTGCAGGATTGCATAGTCCCGTAACCCTGCCGACGTCTTGTCGTTCTTGGTGCTTTCCAACACAGCGACGATCTGGGCACGATCCAGGACCGAAGGTACTCCTTCATATGCGTAAAGCGTCGGCGCCAGGACATGCCCTGACAGATCCATCGTGACGCGACCTGTGATGTGGAGATAACGCAGCAGCGAGCGAAGCCGCTCTGCGACAGACTTCAGCGAGCAGCGCGTCAGTTTCGGCGCGCGCAGGTCCATATAACGGTCAACGTCAACAATGCTCAGCCCCGCCAAGCCGTCGATTCCGCGACTGATCAGCCAGGCAAGGAAGTTCCGGGCTTCCCACATCAACGCTGCGATGCTGGCGCGAGCCAACCCGCGTTCCTCACGCAGCCAGATTTCGTATTCGGCGCAGATTGAAAATCGGACTTCATCAGCCGCGCAGGTAGGCTTGATAGCCGGCGGCCATTGGCCGTGAACAAGGCGCAGCAGCGCATGAATTCCGGAGCGTGGGACCTCGTGCCAGCGCGCGCTGGGGCGTCGCCCACGCTGCTTTTCGAACAGAACGATCGCGTGCCGTAGATATTGCTCCACCTGCAAATCGATCACGTCCGCGACGGGGATGCTCCGCTGCCCCAGATAGTCGAGAAATCCAGATGCGTAGGTGCAGTAGTTCCTCGCCACGACTGGGCTGTATCGCTGGCTGATAAGCGAGGAATGGAGTGCGGCGATTAGTTCGTAACGGTTATCCGACATGGGCGGGTCCTCTGCTGGTCATTTGACCCGCAGAGGTTCGGCACGGAATAATGCAAAGCAAGCCGACCCAAAAATGGCAGAAATCCGCCAATCAGCCCGCGTTCCTCCACATTATGGGAACCTCGTGATTAGTAAAGCGGAACAAGAACGATGCCGCAGATGCTGAGGCGATCTGCGAAGCGGCGCAGCGTCCGAGCATGCGGTTCGTGGCGATTAAGAGCGAGGAGCAGCAAGCGTCGGGCTTGGTATTCCGAACTCGTGACCTCCTCGTGCGGCAGCGCACCCAGTTGATAAATGCAATCCGCGGGCATTTGACCGAGTATGGCTGGGTCGCACCCAAGGGACCCTCGCATGTCGCGCTGCTCGCAGACTTGCTCGATGACGAGATGGGAGCGTCGCTGCCGGAAGCTGCCAGAACCATGTTCCGCGTTATGCTCGATCTGCTCGCGAAGCTGGATGACAAGATCAAAGACCTCGACACGGAGATCACGCGGCGGGCCCGCGAAGATGAGATTGCGCGGCGGCTTATGACAATTCCAGGCGTTGGGCCGATAACGGCAACAGCGATCGCTGCACTGGCTCCACCGGCCGAAACATTCACAAAAGGGCGAGACTTCGCTGCCTGGCTCGGGCTGGCACCGCTGCAGAAGTCGACCGGAGGCGAACAGAGGCTCGGCGCAATCTCGAAGATGGGAGAGCGCACGCTACGGCGGCTGCTCATTATCGGCTGTAGTGCGGTCGTCCTACAAGCCAGCAAACGTGGCGCACCTAAAGGGTCATGGCTCGAGCAGATGATGGCTCGAAAGCCACGTATGCTGGTTACCGTTGCGCTCGCCAACAAAACCGCGCGCATTGTTTGGGCCCTGCTGGTAAAGCAAGAGGATTATAGAGCTCCGGTCGCAGTCGCGGCATAGCCGAGGCGGACCAGAGGTCGTCGGAAGACGGAGTCGGTCGAAGATCCCATGCGGAGTGGATAGCGACCGGCACTGTGTCAGAGTAGGTTCGCTAGAAATCGCTCTGGAGACCAATCATGCCCTTGGCTGCTGATCAATTCGCAGTACCTGCCGCTATCCGTGTCGATCTTGGCGCAATTTACGTATCCCTTGAACTTGGAAAGTCGAGCTGGCTCGTGACATCTCTGTCGCCCGGTAGCGAGAAGATGTCCCGTCGCACTGTGGCTGGCGGCGATATCTCGGCTTTATTTTCCTGTCTGGCCGGTTTGCGGGACAAGGCTCGAGTCCGACAAGGTAAGCTCTATCCACTGGTGGTGATCCAGGAAGCGGGCCTCGACGGGTTCTGGATCGACCGCGTGCTCAATCGTGAAGACTGGATCGACAGCCATGTTGTCGATGCCGCCTCCATCGCCGTCTCGCGCCGCCACCGTCGCGCAAAGACCGATCGCATCGACGGGGAGACGCTGGTCCGCACATTGATGGCCTATCTGCGGGGCGAGCCGCGGGCGGCCTCACGCTGAGCACCCCGATTGCGATCGTCGACGCGATAGCCCTGGTAATGGCGCTGAAGCAGTCCCGCGCGCACGAGGTCCGATATCGCCCGGCTCACATTGGTACGCCCGGAATGCAGCAGCCGCTCGCGAACCTCGTCGGCCACGATCTGATCTGCAGCCGTCTGGTCGGAGGGCAAGGTTCCCTTGTGCTTGGGGTCGCGCCGAACCTGATCAATGACTGCGCGCCGTCGGCGATCGCGATGCGCCATCGGCAGCAAAGCATCGCTCAGCCAATCCCGGACCGGAACCGCGCGGCCATTGTCTTCGACATAAGGACCGGCACTCGCAGAACGACCAGCAGCCCGCGCGATCAGGTTCAGCACTATGAAGGTGTACCGCGACCGTGAAGACAGCCAAGGCCGAACTCAGCGCCCACGCCCGCCGCGCCCTTGCTTTAGGGGACCGCACACATGCCATTGTCCGTCAATGGGATGAGATTTAGTGCGGCCGGCCAAGCAGCCGCCGCTCAAGCAATGTCTGCATATCGCGCCGCCCGTCGGCGATGATCAGAATGACGACGCGCCGCTCAAACACTCGGTAGATTAGCCGGTAATGCCGCAGGAGAATCTGGCGAAATTCCCTCATTCCAAGGTCTTGCAGTTCGTTAGGAATAGCGCCCCGATCGGGAAATTGCTCCAGCGTGTCGACGGATCGCAGCAATTCATCGAGCAGCGCGTCGGCATCGTCCACGCCGCGGGCCGCCGTCAGGTATCCGTGAATTTCTTCGAGATCATCCTCGGCTCCCCGTGTCAGTTCAACAACAAACCTCCAATCAGTCATCCGGGCGCGCTGCCTTTGCCCGCAATCGCTCTACGACTGCTCGTGCTGGCCGCGTCCGACCCGCCTCAATATCCCCCCGCCCCAGCGCGAGCAGTTTAAGCATGGCCAGAGTCTCTTGGCCCTGCTCAAAGGACACAACATCTTGCAGTACCGCCTTTGCCTCGCCATTCTGCGTGATCACCATCGGCTGTCGGCTATCGGCGAGGTCTAAGAGCACCTCGGCAGCATTCGCCTTCAGGTAACTGATCGGTCTCACTTGAGTCGAGAGTCGCATGAAGAATTCTCCGGAAAGACTAAATTCAGTCGTTATTTAGTCTCATTAGGCGTTGCGCGCAAGCGCCAACAGGCATACGCTTTTGTCTTCCCGCGCCCCCGTGAAAGAAACTCACTTCGGCAATGCCGCTTGGCGATAGCTCCTCGCCCCCGCCTCGTTTGGCCCCTGTGGTCCCTACCCCGGAACCGGAGCTTGAATATTTTGCACATTGCCAACCTCTAATCACGCTCCAAACCATCATGGCTCCCCTTGCTCGAATGGAACGTCCAGCTTTGTCCACAACCAGAACATGTCCTCGCATTGGTGCATGAACGAACAGGACAACATGCCATCAATCTCGCAAACGATGGCGACGCAACCATGCGTTTGTTCGCAGTACCGCGTTCGCGCGGACATCCGCGTAGAATAGGCCGATGTCATGATAATGCAGGGCTCCGCCAGGCAACGCGTTCAGGTTGAGGAGAGGATCGAGGTAGCTGACTGCCAGCCCGTGATCGCAGCGTACGGCTACCGCTCCAGCGCGCAGGGGCAAAAGAGATCCATAACCTGGTGCCCCCGGCACCGCCCCCTTGGCTTGAGCCGAAAGCGAGTTAGGTTTCGACCGGTCGAACGTGACCGGATTGACGCAAAGGGTCAGACGACCGGGCGCGCTATCTCCATAAGTTGCGATGAAACTCTTCTGGTAGGCGGCAGCTACAGCATCCAAATTTGCGCCGGGCTCGACGGCATTCCACTGGAGCGCGCATCCGGTCTGGTCGGGTCTTCCGCAGACGCGGACGTGCTTGAAGCGCAGGCCGAATTCACCCTCGGAGATGTTGATACCCACGATGTAGGCGGCAACCATCCGTTCCTGAAGTGCAGTGCCGTCGATTCTCTTCTCAAGCAGCTCGGCAATATGCTTGGCGCCTTGGCTGTGCCCGGCAATGATGAAAGGACGGTTTTTGCCGATGTGCATGAGGAACCAGTCGAACGCCCGCTCCACATCGCGATAGGCCAGCGCATAGGCGGGATCGCGATGCTCGTTGTCCACAAGAGCGTTGAAGCTGGCAGCGCGATAGCGCGGTGCCCATATCCGACAGCAGGCGCTGAACACGCTTGCCTGCCGGGCAATGACGCTCTCGTCAGTCCAACGTTTGGCCTCAGCATCGGCGGGATCCTGGTTCCATTTCCCTTCGGCGCGGAAAGTCGTGGGGTGGACGCAAAAGACATCGACCTGGGGATTTTCCGCAGCCGGCGAGGCACCTTTCGGCAAAGCGCCCGCGGCCCCCGGGCCATCGGGCCCCCGTAGCCCAATTCGCAAGATCGTCGTAATTCGGTACTGCAGGCGCGAGCGCAGCAACGTCCTCGACCGGCGTCTTAGCCCGAAGCGGAGTGGCGACGTACATCCTTTCGTTGGAATGGAAGGAGTCCGTATGGGACAAGTTCGTCATGGGATCGCCACGACCACGTACGCCGTTTAAGCAGCAACACAGCGATCGCAAGCTTCGCTCGCGACGCTGAGCCGGGAACTGCGCATCAACCCGAAGACCGTGGCGAAATGGCGCAAGAGAGCGACCATCGAGGATCTGAAGACCGGGCCAAAGGCCCCTCATTCAACCACCCTGACTGAAGCCGAGGAGGCAACGGTAGTGGCGTTCCGACGCCACACATTGCTGCCGTTGGACACCCATTCAATCCCTTAGCGCACTTCCGTAAGCTTGTGGCCGATGGGCAGCAGCGCGGTCATCCGGCGCGGCGGCGGACAATCGAGTTCGAAATGCTCGAGCAATTGAGCATACCCCATCAGGATGGCATCGTCCGGTTTGCCAGGCAGGGGATTGATCAATGTCGCGCTCTTTCGATTGAAGATCGCAAAATCCGATTGAAAAACCAAAATCCCAAGCTCTGCGGAAATTTTCCCCAAATCTCGATTGGGAACGTGCATCGCTCGGCCCGATACCCAGCGCGAGCCAAAATTCACCTGAAAAAGTCAAGAATCTGCACAGACGACCGATTTTCCCTAAATGTTCTGCACTCATTCCGGCGGTGGATCTCCGCTACGACGACCGCCATGCCCGCTTGCGCGGCATCACCGGCATCGTGATCGACGGCCCCGCAACCTACTTCGCCGAAATCGCCCGCTTGGGCCTGCCCGTCTGGTGCCGCGGCCAGACCGCGCTCACCACCAAATTCCTGTCCTTCCCCAGCGCGATCAACGTCCCCGTAAACGTCGGCGGCGTCGGGGTGACGCCCGACGACACCGTACTTGCAGACGAATGCGGCGTCGTGATCCCCGACCGGGCCCTAGCCCCGGACCTCGCCGAACGCGCCGAGGCCATGGAAGCGCGCGAGCCCGACGTCATCGCCCGCCTCCTCGCGGGGGAGGCGCTTCCCGATATTTCAGGCGCCACAGCCTGATCTTCGCTGCGAGCGCCTAAGCGCGATCTGCGCGCCTTCCATTGTCGAACACGCCAAGCTCTCGAACCATGAATTGGCTATCGTCACCGTAACTGGCCAGCTTGTCGCTTCCGATATCGAGCCGAACGGGAGCGAAACCACAAGACGCCCAAAACGATGCCGAGCCATTCACGGCGATCAACGCGATGCGATCGAAGCCGTGAGCTCGTGCTATTTCGACAACCATCAGTGCCGCCTGCCGTCCGTTACCTCCACCGCGAAGTTCGGGCAGCAACGCCAGATCGTGCAAGTAGTAACAGTCGGCATCCGGCGGCAAATCTGCCAACTCGCTGTTCAGTTGAGGAGGACTATCCTGCCGGACCGGATGGCTCACGAGGTATCCCGCGGTTCGACCGTCCCGTTCCAGGCATAGACAACCTGGTGCGAACAGGCTTAGCCGGTTCGCGAAAACCGTTCGGTCTTCCGGAAAATCCGGGTGGACGATCTCGGCGATTTCGAAAACCCGATCCAAGTCGGCGGGCTGCATTTGCCGCCAGATCGGCTTTACATCGGTGGACATGATTTTCCCGGAAAATGACGCGCGCCGGGACGTCGTGCCCAGCCCAAGGCGGCGTTTGACAGAATGGCCGGCTCGTCTACCACCGCCCGCAAACCCGGACAAGGATCGACGCATTTGACACGCGGTGCTCGTAACAATGGACTTGATCTGCCACGGCGCAACTCCATCCCGCCGTTCGCGGCATTGCGCGCCTTCGATGCCGTCGCGCGCCTTGGCGGCGTGCGCAAGGCCGCCGACCAAATGGGTCTGGACCACGCGGTCATCAGCCGCCATTTGCGATCGCTCGAGGAATGGACCGGCACCATCCTCGTCGATCGAGGGCACGCGGGCGCGGTTCTTACGCCCGAGGGGAAAATTTACCATCGCAGCGTCGCCGAGGCGATCGACCTTTTGTCGAATGCGACGATGAACCTGCTCAAGCAGGGTGACGAGCGCCAGCTCCGGATATGGTGCACGCCTGGCTTCCTGTCGAAATGGCTGTTGAGCCGCATCAGCCAGTTCGAGGACGCCAGCAAGGATACCGCGATCGAGGTCCGTCCCAGCGACTACCAGCCCGACTTCAATCGGCACGAGGCCGAAATCGACATCCGCTATGCCCCCACCTACGGGCCGTCGATCCACTTTCCCGGCAACGTGCGCACTTTCGAGCTTGCGAGCCCGGCAGTAGTCCCGATCGCCAGTCCGGAATATCTCGCGACCCACGATACCATCGCCAACGCTTCCGATCTGCTCGCGCATAACCTGCTCCATGAAGAAAGCCTGGAGCATTGGCGTGCCTGGCTGACGGCGAACCGCGTGACGATGGGACAGCACGATAACGGCATCCGCCTCTGGCACGCGCACCTGACCGTCGATGCCGCCCGCCAGGGGCGCGGCATAGCGCTAACCAACCGCTTCCTGGCGCACGACGAACTCGCCAGCGGACGCGTCGTCGAAGTGCCTCTGCAGGACGTGCAGCGCCCCGTCTGCCTCGGGTCCTACCTGCTGTTCGCGCGCACCGACCGCTGGTCCAGCTACTCGATCGCGAAGTTCCGCCACTGGCTGACCGCGCAGATCGCGGCGCCAGTGGGGTGATGTTGCCTCAAAGTCACCAGCAGCAACCCGGTTAGCATCTCCTGCCTGTTGCCGGCCCGGTCCAGTGTCGATCCATCGACCATCTTGGACTTGGGACATGACGACAAACCAGCAGCTTTTCGACCGTCGCATCGCCGCGGTTCCGCGCGCCATAGGCAATGCCACCGGGGTGTTCGCCCAGCGTGCCGCCAATGCCGAACTGTGGGACGTCGAGGGCAATCGTTATCTCGACTTCGCCGCCGGGATCGCGGTGGTCAACACCGGCCATGGCCACCCCCGCGTCCTCGCCGCGGCGCGTGAACAGATGGAGCGCTTCGCCCATACCGCGTTCCAAGCGATCGCCTACGAACCATACGTCGCGCTTGCCGAACGGCTCAATGTCCTGGCGCCCTTCGGCGGCGAAGCGCAGAGCGTGTTCTTCTCCACCGGGGCCGAGGCCGTCGAGAACGCCATCAAGATCGCCCGCCGCGCGACCGGCCGTTCGGCGATCATCTCCTTTACCGGGGCTTTCCACGGACGCTCGCTGCTGACCATGAGCCTGACCGGCAAGGTCGCGCCCTACAAGACCGGATTCGGCAACACCGTGCCGGGCGTCCACCACGCCTATTTTCCTTCGGGCGAAGTATCCGTCGCGGAAAGCCTGCGCTCGCTCGGCATGCTGCTGTCCGCGACCGTCGCGCCCGCAGACGTGGCCGCCATCATCATCGAGCCGATCCAGGGCGAAGGCGGGTTCTATCAGGCACCCGCGCACTTCCTGCACGCGCTGCGCACATTGTGCGACGACAACGGCATCGTCCTGATCGTCGACGAAATCCAGAGCGGCTTTGCCCGCACCGGCCGCATGTTCGCGATCGAGCACAGCGGTGTGGAGCCGGATCTCGTCACCGTGGCCAAGGGCATCGCCGGCGGCTATCCGCTGTCCGGCGTGATCGGCCGCAAGGCGATCATGGACGCCGTTCCTGCCGGCGGCCTCGGCACCACGTTCGGCGGCGCCCCGATCTCCTGCGCGGCGGCCCTGGCCGTGCTCGACGTGATCGAGGACGAAGGCCTTACCGCGCGCGCGCAGATGATCGGCGCGCGCATCAGCCACCGGATCGCCGGCTTCGCCGCGCGCGAGGACCTCATCTCGATTTCCGCCCCGCGCGGGATCGGTGCGATGGTCGCGTTCGATGCGATGGACGATGCCGGCCGCGCCGATCCGATGCTGGTCAAGCGCATCATCGCCAAGGCGCTGGAGCAGGGGCTGGTGATCCTGTCGTGCGGCGCCAACGGCCAGTCGGTTCGCCTGCTGCCGCCGCTGACGATTGCCGAAGAGCAGCTCGACGAAGGGCTCGACTTGCTCGAGCGCGCGCTGCACCTGGGAGCCAGCCAGTGACCGCCCGCCCCGCCGTCGCGGCCTCCCCGCTGTTTCGCGACCATGCGTTCATCGACGGCGAATGGGTCGCAGCCGACGAGCGCATCGTGGTGTGCGATCCGGCCA
>Ga0247734_1000620_pt1 | contig 29693 bp, 21 predicted proteins | sample UWRJL103311B2_FD_180933 | JGI IMG/M metagenome (GOLD analysis project Ga0247734, IMG submission 180933) | Plant litter microbial communities from Arlington Agricultural Research Station in Wisconsin, United States - UWRJ-L103-311B-2 | ecosystem: Environmental > Terrestrial > Plant litter >...
CGCTCGACGGACGACCTCTGTCGTCGTGGCGCTCCCATGGAGTACCTGGCCCATAGCGCTTCCTTCCACTCGCTCGTGAATACTGCACCATCAAAGCGTAGGATCAAACACCCGCTAACCGGCGCAGGGGAGGAGCGCGGCGGGCCGAATACCGCCGCGCTCCGATCATCGTTGCCGCTGCTTCCCACCTCCCGGCAACAGGACGCCCTGGCTCGGAACCCGTCTAAGTGGGTTGATGACTGATACACATCGTCTTCGTCTTCGCGCACCTGCGGAGGTCGAATAGATGCTAGGTGTCGTTGCGGACCGTCGGGCTACTGTGCTCGGCGATGAACCGATTGACTGCCTCAAGCACGAGCCTGTCCTTGATCCCAATAAGCTGGCCGCATGCGCATACGGCCACCCGCTGGATCCGCACTCTTCTCCACGGGAAGGGTACGGGCGCGCTGCAAGCCGAACATTCGGTCGTAAGAATGACGCTAGTAAGGTCAACAGCCATGACCAAGCTCCGTCGGAGTGTTGCAGCCGGCGACTTGTTGGGACGCGTTTTTGCTGCGAGCAATCCGCAAGATCCGCTCGATCTCGTCACCAGCATTAGAGGGCGTAGCGCTACTGATGTACGTTAACTGGATCATCGGGCTCTCCCGTTAATCCGCCCTTGCTCTGTAATTGCTTAAGAAGCCGTATATGCGCACCTTGGCGGAAGGCGCTCCGCTACCGAGGCGCCTAATCGGCAACGGCCGTCCGACCGGATCCGCTTCGGTCATACAGGCAGCCTCGCTGGTTCACTGCGTTATACCCCGCAGCAGATTCAGTTGCGCAAGGAAGCGTGTAGCAGGGCGTGAGGTCTCTTGCGCTGCGAGGGTGAGAGCGCATGATGCGCCGATCCAGGGCGACTCGGACATGGCGACGAGCAAAGAAATCAAGACTTATCAGGTTCGAATCACTTCCGGTGACCAGTCCAACAACGTCTGCGCGAGCATTCTTCTGCTCGACGCGAAGATGTTCGCGATCGGCCAACCTTCTTTTTCTGGAGCTCGGGACACCCTTCCCGGCCAATAACAGCTCTAGCGGCCCCGTCGCGTATCACCCGATGACCGTCTACGCAGACGTTCTGGATCTGCTTAGGAATGAGAGCCCCGTTTACATCGAAACGGACAATCAGGACGGAGCGTGGATCGCGGCCTTCGGGAGCAAAGGGCGTGTTACCTTTCTACACCAATCGGGCAGACATCATGGCTTCCGGCGCCACTTGTAAACGCGTGTCCGCGAAGCGATCCTGCAGAGTTGCCACGACTTTGATCGAGCGCAACTTGCTATCCGTTTTTGACGGAGGCGGATCGACGAAGCCCTGAGATTTGATCAGGTTCGGCCTGTGCGAACACGAGGGCGATTAGCTTGTCACAAGCTGACGTCGCGCTCATCCACCTGCGACGCCCGATCGTTCCCAGCGCCAGCTTGATGATACAATGTTGGTGTATTACTTTCGGGCGTATGGCTCCAAAGGCCGATACCGTTCCCAGTTTAGGATGTTACATATGAGTGATGCGGAGCAGGAGCAGAAGGTTCGGGCCCGGGCTTATGCGATATGGGAAGCAGAGGGTCGGCCGCAAGGAAAGCATGAGCAGCACTGGCAGGACGCCGTGCGCGAGTTAGCCGCATCCGCTGCCGATGCTGCTGGTAACGTGGCAAAGACCGTCCGCCGAACCGTCAAGAAGGTAACAGCTGCGGTACCGCCCGAAGCCAACTCAGTCGAAAACCCTGTTAAGGATGCCCGTGCGCACCGCGCAGGGAGACGAAAAAAAGATTAAGCTTCTGGCTTGCTCGCGATGGCGCGGAAGAGCGCGGCGTATTCCTTCGCCGCGTTGGACCAGGAATAGTCGCCGGACATTCCGTTGCGTTGGATTTGATTCCAGCTGGCTCGATCTTGTGTGTAAATTGTATATGCCCGGTCCAACGCGGCGCGCATGGCGGGCAGCGATCCGGGCGAAAATTGAAATCCCGTCGCCACGCCTCGCCTTAGCGCGAATGGGCCAGCGTCGATTACGGTGTCGACCAGCCCGCCGACATGCGCAACGATGGGGATCGTGCCGTAACGTAAAGCGTATAACTGCGTGAGCCCGCACGGTTCGAACCTTGATGGCACAACGAAGGCATCGGCTCCCGCTTCGATGCGATGGGCTAGCGTCTCGTCATAGCCGATTTGGCAACCGACGAGGGAGGGGTGCGCAGCGGCGATGGCGCTAAACGCAGTTTCAATTGTTGGATCTCCGCTACCAAGAAGCGCTAGTTGCACGCCGCGGTCGACGAACTCGGGGAGGAGCGCTAGTAGTAAATCTAGGCCCTTCTGCTCGGTCAGGCGGCCGACCGAGCCGAGTAAGAAGGCCTCTGGATCCTCGGCTAATCCGAAATACCGCTGCAGTTCAGCCTTGTTGGTTGCCTTTGGACCTAGGTTCGCAGTCGAATAATTTGCCGCTATGAACGGATCGTCTGCAGGATCCCACAGCTCGGCATCGATGCCGTTCAAGATGCCCGACACCCTAGGCGCCTTTCCCGCAATTAGGCCATAAAGGCCCATTCCATGCTCTTCTGTCGAAATCTCGCTGGCGTATGTGGGTGAAACAGTCGTGATCCGGTCGGCGAATATCAGCGCGCTCTTTAGAAAGCTGATCTGGCCATGATATTCCAGAGCGTCGAGCGCGAATGCCTCAGCTGGCAAATCCAGCGGCCCCAACAAATAGGCGGGAAATATCCCCTGGAAGGCGAGGTTATGGATGGTCGCCACGACGCCTGGACGATATGCTGACGGATTATAGTGGAGGTAGGCAGATGTCAGCCCCGCCTGCCAATCATGCAATTGCACCACATCTGGATGAATATCCCGGATGCGGCCCGAGCCCACGTCGGCTGCGGCCCGAGAGAACGCGCCGAAGCGCAGCGCGTTATCAGGCCAATCGCGTCCGTCAGGCCCAAGATACGGATTGCCGTTGCGATCGAAGAGGTGGGGGGCGTCTAGCACAAGCAAATCGAGGCCAGCGGCCTCTCCGCGGCGGATTGCCGCCGGTCCGCCCATCAGAGCTTTATATCGGTGGATCACGGGTGAATCGCCCAATGCGCTGAGTACCGCGGGATACCCCGGCACGAAAGACGTTACCGCGACATCTTCCTGCGCCAGTGCCGCCGGCAGTGCGCCTGCCACATCAGCAAGCCCTCCCGTCTTGATGAGCGGATAAATTTCGGAGGCGACCGACAGCAGCGAAAGCGTCATCAGGCGACCAGTGCGTCGATCATTGGCTGCGTGATCAGGCAGATCCCGTTCTCGGTACGCCGGAAGCGGCGCGCATCCTCTATCGGATCCTCGCCAACAACAAGGCCGGACGGGATCTCGACCCCTCGATCGATGATGACGTTGTTCAAACGAACCGATCTGCCGATATTAACCCGTGGCATGATCACGGCGTTCTCTATCGCCGAATAGCTGTTCACACGCACGCCGGTGAACAGCAGCGAATGGCGAAGCGACGCACCCGAGACGATACAGTCGCCCGAGACGAGCGAGGACACCGCCTCCCCACGCCGCCCATCCTCGTCATGGACGAATTTCGCCGGCGCGGTCATCTCCGCGTAAGTCCATATTGGCCACTCGCGGTCATACAGATCAAGTTCGGGCACAGTGTTGGTGAGGTCGATGTTGGCCGCAAAGTAGGCATCCAGCGTGCCGACGTCGCGCCAGTAAGGCTCAGCGTGTGGTTCAGATCGCAACGCAGACTTGCTAAGGTGGTGTGCGCGCGCATGTCCTTCACGCACCAGCTTTGGCACAATGTCTTTGCCGAAATCATGCGACGAATTCGGATCCTGCGCATCGGCCCGCAAGATGTCGAGCAGGAAGGCGGTTTCGAACACGTAGATGCCCATGCTCGCAAGCGCCACGTCAGGATTGCCGGGCATGGCAGGCGGATCGGCAGGCTTTTCCAGAAAGTCGATGATGCGATCTTGCTCATCGACGTGCATTACGCCGAAGGCCCTGGCCTCAACGCGCGGAACCTCGACGCATCCGACCGTAACGCTAGCGCCTGTCTCGCAATGCTCCTCCAGCATTACGCCATAGTCCTGTTTGTAGACATGGTCGCCAGCAAGCACGAGAATGTATTTAGGGCGGTAGCTGTCGATGATGTCCACATTCTGATATACGGCGTCGGCCGTGCCGAGATACCAGTTATCCTCGGATATGCGCTGGCTGGCTGGCAGAATGTCGAAGCTTTCATTCCGCTCTGGCCGGAAAAAACTCCAGCCGTGCTGAAGATGCCGGATGAGGCTGTGGGCCTTGTATTGCGTGGCGACACCGATCCGTGGGATCCCGGAATTAAGCGCGTTGGACAATGCGAAGTCAACGATACGCGTTTTGCCGCCGAAAAAGACAGCCGGCTTGGCGCGCCGGTCCGTCAATTCCATCAACCGGCTGCCTCGCCCTCCCGCGAGCACGATCGCCATCGCTTGCCGTGTGACAAGGCTGCGCAGCGTTGCACTGGGGGGCATCGGAAATCCTTTGTCGTTTCTCATTCAAGCCGTTTTCGCCCCCTCGGTTCCCTCCGATTACACTTAGGGAAAAAAATGAGGCACAACCGGGCGTTTGCGACGTTCGGAGGACAGATAAGATGGGGCCTAGAGTGCAGCGGCAGAGACGATCGGCATCGGTGGACTGGCTGCACGACCCGTTTTCGTTCCTAGGCACCCATGGGGATCTTCTGCGCGTGTTCCGCCCCGACGCCGGAGCTGTCGGAGTGATCGCCAACGGAACGGAAACGCCCCTCACACCAGATCCGACCACGGAGGGCGTCTATACCGGGCCCGCGCCCGAAGGCCCGTATCGGGTCCGGACGACATGGCCCGGCAGCGACACCGAAGAAAGTGCAGACCCTTACGCGTTCGGACCTTTGCTAGGCGACCTAGACCTTCACTTGCTGCGCGAGGGAACGCACTGGGATCTTCCACTGAAGCTTGGCGCGAACCCTTCCACGGTAGACGGGATAGAGGGCACCGCCTTCGCGGTCTGGGCACCGAACGCGCGCGCTGTCAGCGTCATCGGTGATTTCAACAAGTGGGACGCGCGTCGCCTTCCAATGCGGCTTCGTCACGACGGCGGCGTATGGGAGTTGTTCGTACCAGGCGTTATCGCTGGCGCGCGCTATAAGTTTGCCGTGCGCGGCGCAGATGACGTAATGCGTGAGAAAGCGGACCCGCTGGCGCGCGCGACCGAACGTCCGCCCGCGACCGCCTCGATTGTCGCGCCAGCGCCCAACTTCACGTGGACGGACAGCTCTTGGATGGAAGAGCGTGGGGCTCGCCAGCAGCCCGGCGCACCTATCAGCATTTACGAAATACATGCGACGTCCTGGCGGCGTCCGTGGGGAGGCGGGGACCACGACTGGGATCAGCTGGGAGACCAGCTCATTCCCTATCTCACCGACATGGGCTTCACTCATGTCGAGCTGATGCCAATCATGGAGCACCCGTTTGGCGGCTCTTGGGGCTATCAGCCGCTGTCGCAGTTTGCACCGTCCGCGCGATACGGCACGGCAGAGCAATTCGCCCGCTTTGTCGACCGATGCCACGCGGCCGGCGTTGGCGTGATCCTGGACTGGGTCCCTGCTCATTTCCCGTCTGATGCGCATGGACTTGCAAACTTCGACGGCACGGCGCTCTACGAACATCATGATCCGCAGGAAGGTTATCATCCTGACTGGAACACGCTGATCTACAATCTCGGGCGGCAGGAAGTCGCTGGGATGCTGATTGCGTCGGCCTTGTGGTGGCTTGACCGCTTTCATATTGACGGACTGCGCGTGGATGCCGTCGCTTCGATGCTCTATCGCGATTACAGCCGCCGCCCGGGCGAGTGGAAACCCAACATTCACGGCGGACGCGAAAATCTCGAATCCATCGATTTTCTGCGACGGATGAACGCAGCTGTCGCGCAACGTTGCCCCGGCGCGATTACGATCGCGGAGGAGTCCACCGCCTTTCCCGGTGTCACGGCATCCGTCGCGGATGGCGGCTTGGGCTTCACCTTTAAGTGGAACATGGGGTGGATGAACGACACGCTCCGCTACGTGGAGCATGACGCCATTCACCGCCGCTGGCACCACGCCGAAATGACGTTCGGACTCGTCTATGCCTTCTCCGAGCGCTTCATCCTTCCTCTGAGCCATGACGAAGTCGTCCACGGAAAAGGATCTTTGATCGAGAAACTGCCTGGCGACCGCTGGCAGAAGTTCGCGACGTTGCGCGCCTATCTCGCTTTCATGTGGGCACATCCCGGCAAGAAACTGCTCTTCATGGGGGGCGAGCTGGCCCAGTCGCGCGAGTGGGATCATGATGGCGAGCTGGACTGGGCCGCGCTAGCCCAGCCAGATCATGCCGGCATTCAGGCGCTCGTCCGCGATCTTAATGCGTTGTACCGAGCAGAAGGCGCTCTCCACGAAAGCGACGCGGATCCACAAGGGTTTGACTGGGTTGTGGGCGACGATGCCGATAATAGCGTCTTCGTTTTCCGCCGCGGCTCCGCTCTTGGCGCCCCACCCTTGCTGTGCGCGATCAACATGACCTCCGTACCGCGTCACCATTACCGTGTCGGCGTGGCCGACGCTGGCACCTGGATGGAAGTGCTCAACTCGGACGACGTCCGCTATGCCGGCAGTGGCATCGACCACGCCGGGCGGATTGCCGCCGAGGAAATCCCCAGCCACGGACGTAGCTATTCGCTCGGGCTGACTTTGCCTCCGCTCGCAACCATCATCCTCCGTCACGAAGGAACGCAGGATTGACCCGCATTCCCGATCGCCTCGACAGTGGCGTTCCTTATCCCCTCGGTGCCACATTCGACGGTCTCGGTGTCAACTTCGCGGTTTTTTCCGCTCATGCCGAGAAGATCGAGTTGTGCCTGTTCGATGACAACGGGCGCTACGAGATCGCTCGGCTGGAACTACCGGAATGGACTGATGAGATCTGGCACGGCTATCTCCCCGACGCCCGCCCCGGGCTGATCTACGGATTTCGCGCCTATGGCCGGTACGCGCCCGAGGAGGGTCATCGTTTTAATCCAAACAAGCTGCTGCTCGATCCCTACACACGCCAAACATTTGGCCGGGTGCGCTGGCACGACGCTCTGCATGGCTACAACGTCAAGTCTCCCCGAACCGATCTGAGCTTCGATCGGCGTGACAGCGCTCTGTACATGCCGAAATCAGTCGTGGTCTCGAATGCGTTCGATTGGGCCGACGACCGACGTCCGAACACCGCCTGGTCCGACACGATCATCTACGAAGCGCACGTAAAGGGGCTCACGCAGCTCATGGAAAGCGTGCCGGAAAGGGAACGCGGGACGTACCGCGCGCTGAGCCACCCCGATGTAATTGCGCATCTCCAGCGGCTCGGCATCACCGCGATCGAGCTGATGCCCGTTCACGGATTCGTCCAAGATCGTTTTCTTCAGGAGAAGGATCTGGTCAATTACTGGGGTTACAATACTCTGGCATTTTTCGCGCCCGAAACGCGGTACATGGCGGCAGGCCACGGCGACGATCTGAGGCTCGCGGTCCGGCGGCTGCACGCAGCGGGTATCGAGGTGATCCTCGACGTTGTGTACAACCACACCGCCGAAGGCAGCGAACTCGGGCAAACGATGTGCTTCCGCGGGCTCGACAACGCGACCTACTACAGGCTGCAGAAGGATAATCCCCGCTACTGCGTGAACGATACCGGCACGGGCAACACCTTCAACCTCGATCAGCCGCGCGTATTGCAGATGGTGACGGATTCGCTCCGTTACTGGGCAGAATCCTACCGCATTGATGGCTTCCGCTTCGATTTGGGCTCAACGCTTGGCCGCACCGGCGACGGTGCATTCGATCCGGGCGCCTCGTTCTTCGACGTGCTTCGGCAGGATCCTGTGCTCGGCCGATTGAAATTGATCTCCGAGCCTTGGGACATCGGACCAGGCGGATATCAGCTCGGCAACCATCCGCCCGGTTTCGCCGAGTGGAACGACAAATTCCGGGATTCCACCCGACGTTTCTGGCGCGGCGACAGCGGCGTTCGGCCAGAATTCGCCGCACGTATTTCAGGATCGGGCGATCTGTTCGATCGGCGCGCCCGCCGCCCCTGGGCTAGCGTCAACTACGTTGCCAGCCATGATGGGCAGACGCTTACCGACATCACGTCCTACGAGCAGCGGCATAACGAGGCCAATGGTGAGGACAACCGCGACGGGCACAGCGAAAATCTGTCTTGCAACTGGGGCGCCGAGGGGCCGACGGACGATCCGGGGATAAAGGCCGTTCGAGAGCGCGTCCGCCGGTCGATGCTCATCACCGTGCTGGCTTCGCTCGGAACGCCCATGCTGCTCGCCGGCGATGAGTTCGGTCGTACACAGCAAGGGAACAACAACGCATATTGCCAGGATAATGAAATTAGCTGGCTCGATTGGTCGCAAGCGACCAGCGAGGATGGCGACAGCCTGATCCACTTCGTCCGCCGGTTGGTCCTAATCCGCAAGCATTACCAGCTCGTGCGGTCCAGCGCCTTCCTGTATGGGGAGGAGATCGCAGAAGGCATCAAAAATATTGCCTGGTTCGACGAGCGCGGCCATTCTCTGACCGAGGAAGACTGGCACAACCAGGAGGGCAAGGCCCTGGTCATGCGTCGCGCGGCCCTTGTCTCCGACGGCAGCTTCGAGGCGATTACGATGGTGCTGAACGGTAGTCAGGCGACGCTAGAATTTGTCCTGCCCGAACCGCACGAATATCGCCGTCTCCTCGTCGACAGCTCCGATACGGGCATCGGCGAACGCGATCTGGACGAAATGCCGATCGAAGTCCGTGACCGCACCGCCATCCTGATCTACTCGCGCGGCCCGATCGCAGCATGAGGTGGGGACCAGAGGCCCTTTCGCCAGGCCGCACGCGCTTTCGCCTATGGGCGCCAGCCCTCGAGACGCTGATGCTGGAGATCGACGGCTCCGAGCCGATCGATATGGCGCGCGGCCAAGAGGGTTGGTTTTCCGCCGAGGCCAATGCCGCACCCGGCGCGCGCTATCGCTTCCTCTTACCCGACGGCACCACCGTCCCCGATCCGGCCTCGCGTGCACAGGATACCGATGTGCACGGCTGGAGCCTTGTGCCCGACCCTGGCGCGTACCGTTGGCAGACCACAAACTGGCGAGGCCGTCCTTGGCGCGAGACCGTGATCCGCGAGGCGCACGTCGGTTGCGCAGGCGGTTATGCGGGAATGATAAGCGAGCTGCCGGCATTGGCTGCGATCGGCTTTACGGCCATCGAGCTGATGCCGCTCGCTGCGGTCGGCGGCACCCGCAATTGGGGTTATGATGGCGTGCTGCCTTATGCATCCGCTGCGGCCTATGGCACGCCAGACGAGCTAAAGGCCCTTATCGATGCCGCCCATGGCCATGGGCTGATGGTGCTGCTCGACGTGGTCTATAATCACTTCGGGCCTGACGGAAATTACCTCTCGCTCTATGCTCCGGCTTTCTTCAAGGACGGTGTCCCTACGCCCTGGGGTAACGCCATCGATTTCGGTCAGGAAGCGGTCGCACGCTTCTTCATCGATAATGCACTGATGTGGATCGAGGAATATCGGTTCGACGGGCTCCGGCTCGATGCCGTACATGCGATCGGTGATACCGCCTTCCTCGATCGCCTTTCCACAGAGGTGCGTACGGCCTTTGCCGACCGGCACGTCCATCTCGTGCTTGAGAACGAACAGAACGATGCGGCTCGGCTAGACGGAGCCTACGACGCGCAGTGGAACGACGACTTCCACAATGTCGTGCACGTCCTGCTCACCGACGAAACGCACGGCTATTACGAAGATTTCGCAGAGGCTCCAGCGGGCAAGCTTGCCCGCTGCTTGGCGGAAGGCTTCATCTATCAAGGGCAAGGTTCACCTCATCAGAACGGCAAACGGCGCGGCAGCCCGAGCGGGCATCTTTCGCCGGCTCGGTTCGTCGCTTTCCTGCAGAACCATGACCAGATCGGCAATCGTGCTCTCGGCGAACGCCTGACGGTATTGACGAGCGTAGCCAAACTGCGTGCAGTGACCGGCTTGCTTCTGCTCTGCCCGCAAATTCCGCTTGCGTTCATGGGTGACGAGACGGGGTCCCGGTCGCCCTTCATGTTCTTCACCGATTTTCACGATGAGCTCGCCGATGCGGTGCGGGAAGGCAGACGAGGCGAGTTCGCAGGCTTCCCCGCCTTCTCCGATTCTCACCAGCGGGCTCAGATCCCCGATCCAAACGCGCTGGCGACGTTTGAACTATCTCGCCCCCTGCCCGGCCCCGACGCCGACGTGTGGCGGGCGTTGTACACGCGGCTTCTTGCCATCCGCCACGACCGCATCATCCCATTTCTCGACGAGACCCGGGCAGACGGCGCCGAGGCCATTGGCGCGAAAGCAGTGATCGCTCGCTGGCAGGTTGGTCCGCAGACGCTCACGTTGGCAATCAATCTCGGTGCGGAAGCGGTTGCCCTGCCCCACCTGGAGGGCATCCCGATCGAGACAATAGGGGCGGACGCCGTCACCGATACTCTGCCCCCTGCAAGCTTCGCCGCATGGATAGCGGGATGAGCGATGCGGCGGTAACCGCTCTTGCAAAGGCGGCCGGCATTCTCATCGACTGGGAGGATGCGAGCGGCATACCTCGCCGTGTCTCGATCGAGAGTCTGCGTGCTGTCCTGACCGGGCTCGGTTTCGATTGCGCTGGCGAAGCTGCTTGCGTCGATAGCCTTGCCCGCCTGGAAGCGGAGACGACCGATACGTGTCGTGTGATCGATGCAGGCACACCGGTCCCCGGTCTTTCCGGCAGGGGCTTACTGCATCTCGAGGATGGCTCGCGCCGTGACCTCGATCTTGATCTGCAGCCGGTGCTCGACACGCTCGGCTACCACATCCTGGAGCATGCTGGCGGCACGCTGGATGTCATAGTCGCGCCAAAGCGCTGCGCCGATCCACCCGCCACGCGATCCTGGGGTCTCGCGGTGCAAGTCTATTCCCTGCTCGGCGATGGCCCATTCGGCGACTTCGCCGCGCTTGCCGACTTCGCCGGACATGCCGCACGCGCCAGCGTGGATACGGTGATGCTGAGCCCCGTCCACGCGCTCTTCACCACCGATCCTGAGCGCTACAGCCCATATTCTCCATCGAGCCGCGACTATCTCAATACCTGGTATGGTGACGCTGGCCCGATGCCGACAGGATCGGAGGTTTTGGTCAATTGGCCGGAGGCTGTCACCGCGAAGCTCGCCGCCTTTCGCGATCTGTATAGTGCGATGGCCGACGATCCGGCTTTCGTTGCTCATGCCGAGGCCGCCGATGCGGGGCTGCGCCGTCATGTCCTGTTCGAGGCGCTGCATGCCCATTTTGCTGTTCGCGGCTGGCAGGATTGGCCCGTCGCCTACCACGATCCAGCTTCTCCAGACGTGGCTCGTTTCGCCGAGGAGCATGCAGGCGATATCCGCTTTCATCTCTTTTTGCAGTGGCGCGCGGAAACGGGCCTCGCCAAGGCGCATGCGGCGGCAGCTGACATGCGCGTCGGCCTTGTAGGGGACATCGCGGTCGGCCTCGATTGCGGCGGCAGCCATGCCTGGAACCGGCGCGACGAGCTCATGATGGGGATCGGCATCGGCGCGCCGCCGGATGCTTTCCAGGCCGCAGGGCAGAATTGGGGGATCACGAGCTTCTCGCCGACGGCATTACGCGCGAAAGCCTATCGGCCGTTCGTAAGCCTGTTGCGCAGCGCCATGCGCCATGCGGGTGGCATCCGTATCGATCATGCGCTTGGCCTCCGGCGCCTATGGGTCGTACCGAATGGCGCGTCGCCGCTAGAGGGAGCCTATCTGCGCCAGCCCGAACCGGAGCTTCTGCGGCTCATTGCATTGGAGTCGCATCGCGCGGGTGCGATCGTGATTGGCGAGGACCTTGGCGTCGTGCCGATGGGGCTGCGTGAGACCCTGGCGGAGCGTGGCCTGATCGGGATGCGCGTCTTACCGTTCGAGCGAACGGCCGACAACACCTTCAAGTCGCCCGACGAGTGGGATCGCGCGGCTGCCGCGATGACCAGCACGCACGATCTCCCTCCGATTGCCGGCTGGTGGCGCGGCACGGACATCACCTGGCGTAAGACTCTCAATGCACCCGGCGATCGCGCTGCGGAAGAGACCGAGCGTGCTGCTGACCGCGCGCGCTTGTGGGACGCTGCCGGCGACGGCGCGCCGCTGCCGGCAGCCGAAGACCCAAACCCCGCTGTAGATGCGGCTATCGCCTTTGTCGCGGAAACGTCCTCCACGCTGGCCATCATCCCCGTGGAAGACCTGCTCGGGCTTGAGGAGGCACCTAATCTTCCGGGCACGATCGCAGAGCATCCCAACTGGCGCCGGCGCCTTCCAGCGCCCGCGGAGAGGTTGTTTGCCCGACCTGACGTGAGGCGCCGCCTCGCCCGCATTCGTCACGAGAGGATGCCATGACCCCCCGCGCGACCTACCGCGTCCAGTTTCACGCAAGTTTTCGCTTCGATCATGGGGCAGCTCTAGCGGACTATTTGGCCGATCTCGGCATCAGCCATCTCTACGCCTCACCGATCGCGACCGCGCGCGCCGGCTCGACGCACGGCTACGACGTAGTAGATCCAGGCCAGATCAACCCTGAGCTTGGTGGCGAGGCGGGCTTTAGGGCGATGGCGGCAACGCTGCGGGCGAAAGGCATTGGCATCATTCTCGACATCGTCCCCAACCACATGGCGGTCGGCGGCGCTGATAATCCCTGGTGGTTGGATGTATTGGAAAAAGGAGCGGCGAGTTCGTTCGCGTCTTATTTCGACATCGATTGGCGCCCCAGCGATCCAACGCTCGCCGGAAAACTACACGCACCCTTTCTAGGTCTTCCTTATTGGGACGCGCTGACATCTGGAGCAATCGCGCTGGAGTCGGACGGCAGCGCGGTAATCGCACACGAAACGCATCGCTTCCCCCTTCGCGCCGAGGATCGTGCCTTCCTTGCAGGCGAAAGCGATCTTGTAGGCCGCTACGACGGCCGGGATCCAGAGGGCGCCGCGCGTCTTCATACGCTGCTTGAGCAACAACATTACCGGCTCGCCTGGTGGCGGACAGCGGCCGATGCGATAAACTGGCGGCGCTTCTTCGACATCACCGAGCTGGCCGGCCTGCGTATCGAGGATCCGGAGGTGTTCGACGCGGTCCATGCTTTGCCGCTCAGGCTGTTCAAATCGGGCCTCATCGATGGCGTGCGGGTCGATCATGTCGACGGGCTCGCTGATCCATCCTGCTATTTGCGCAAACTTCGGTCGGCGTTGTGGGCGGGCCGTGCGACGCCGGGCTACCTCGTCGTCGAGAAGATCCTCGCGGCGGACGAGGCACTTCCTCGAAGCTGGGGCACCGACGGCACCAGCGGCTATGACTTCATGAACGAAGTTTCCGCGTTGCTTCATGATCCTCTCGGTAAAACCCCGCTGACAGAATACTGGACCAAAATCGCAGGTCGCCCAGCGGCTTTTGCGGATGAGGCGCTCGTCGCGCGTCGCGAGATCCTGGAACGCACCTTTCCCGGCCAACTCGATGCTTGCGCCACCGCCTTCGCGAGGCTTGTAGCCGAAGATGTAGCCTATCGTGATATAACGTTCGGAATGATCAGACGGGCGTTGCTCGGTCTCCTGATCCAGTTTCCAACCTACCGCACCTATGCAGGCACGTTTGCCGATGGCGCCGATTATCTGCGTGGGGCCGCAGAGGCAGCCAAGGCAGACATCCGCGACGCACACGACGTGATCGACTTGATCGTCGACTGGGTACTGACGTCTCGATCTCCCGACGCATCCCGCCGGTTCGAACAGTTGAGTGCTCCCCTCGCTGCCAAGGCGGTGGAGGATACAGCCTTCTATCGGTATGGGCGGATACTATCTCGAAACGACGTTGGCTTCGATCCCGAGCGTTTCTCGCAGACGCCGAAGTCGTTTCTCGAGCGGATCACGCAGCGCGCCCGGCACTTCCCAGAAGCGATGCTCACAACGGCGACCCATGATCACAAGAGAGGCGAAGACGTGCGAGCCCGGCTCGCTGTGTTGAGCGAAGTTCCTGACGAATGGACCGCGCTCGTGAGCGGTATCGAGGGAACCTCTTCGGTCAATCCCGGCGACCGCTATCAAATTCTTCAGACGATCGTCGGAGCATGGCCATTCGACACGGCCAGGCCCGGTACGGATTTTGCCGACCGGATTGTTGAATGGTCGCAAAAGGCCCTTCGTGAGGCAAAGCTTAGATCCTCTTGGGCCGTGCCGGACGACCAGTACGAGCAAAGCTGTGCTGAGTGGATCCGGCATACTCTCTCCGACGAAGTCACGAGGCAGACCATCGCCGCCTTCGTCGCGCGGATTGCGCCCGCCGGCGTGGTGAACAGTCTCGTGCAAACCCTGCTGCGTTATACCCTGCCCGGCGTACCTGATTGCTATCAGGGAGCGGATCTGTGGGATCTTACCCTTGTCGATCCGGACAACCGGCGTCCTGTTGATTATGCGGCGCGCTCCCCCGTCGCGTTCTGGGCTGAAGCGCCGGCCTTGATCGCGGCTTGGCGAACTGGCCGGATCAAACAGGCTCTCATCAGCCACCTACTTGCGTTGCGCCACTCGGACCCTGCAATATTCGCTGGTGCTTGCGTGCCTTTGCGGGTCAGCGGCCGTCGAGCCGATCACATCGTGGCTTTCGCACGATCATCACTCGAGCGTGATCTCATAGTCGTCGCTCCGATCCATTGCTCAACCGGACTGACCGAAGGGTATCCGCTGTTATCGGCGGACTGGTTGGCAGATACCAAAGTGCATCTCGACGGGAGGAACATCCTGGCAGCCGAGTTCCTTAGCGGGCCCCCGATAGCGGCCGTGATGCGGCCTAAAGGCTCATCTTAGAGCCAACGGGCTTTTTCGTAGCCTTCTCGGTTATCGAGAGACATCCACGGGGCAGGACGGATCATTGCACCGCATCGCGAAGAACCGCGCTTGCGCGGCTATTCGATAAAGGAGCGGACCGCTTTAGGTGTGATCGCACTGAGAGCGGACGCTAATCAGCATTGAAGCCTCGTCTAGGAGCACTTTGAGGGCCGGGTGGCAGGGCCTTAGCGGACACGCCAGATGCCGATGCGGACCGCCGGGCCGCCACCGGGCGCCGTGGCGAGCTCGAGCGTGCCGATGAAGGCGCTCTTGTTGAGCCATTCATATTTGCCGATCGGCGCCTCGAATCGCGGGCTCGTCCGGGCCGTAAGCGGCTTGCCGGGCGCCGGTGGGCAGAGGTTGCCCGTGTTCACGACGTTGATGACGACCCCGTCGTCGGTACGGAGCATGTAGTCGGCTTTCACGTCCATGCAGCCGTCTGCTCGTTGCAGCTGCCAGTCCCATCCACCTGGAATGATCACGCCCTTGATGTTGGGCCCTTCGAATGTCCCACCGGTGATCGGCACGATGTTGCGGCCTCCCATTGGAGTCCGTCCCGGACTGATCGCGGTTCCAAGGGTGACAAGTTCCGAAAAGGAGAACTCCAACAAGGGAGCCTCCTGCCGAGGCGGCTCGGCGAGGAGAGGGGTTGTCAGGAGCAGACCCAGTAGCATCGCAGGAATTTTCATGGCTGTTCCTTGCAGACGAAGTTGGCTGCCTGTTCGATGCTTCCCCTCCCCTTGTAGATGGCCGCCTGGGGATAGGGACAGAGTGGGCGCGTTCGCCCCGGCCAGGACGTCGCTGGGCCGGCGGATGCGATCAGCCGATCAGGCGCGCGGTGGTGCTCGACCCAGTCGACCAGCGCGCCGAAGGCGTCGAAACTGTCCGTCGCCGGCCCGCCGGCGCAGTGGTTCATGCCGGGCACCGGAAAGACACGCGCGAACTTCGCGGCCGATCCGGCGTAGCGTCGGTCCACACGCGCATACCAGTCCAGAGTGTCGTAGACCGAGAACACCGGATCGGACGCGCCATGGGGAACGATGAGCTTGCCGCCGTGCTTCCGGAACGCGTCCAGATCGTCCGACACGGCCGAAAGGTCTTCCCATGCGGATGTCCTGAACGTAGCGTCCGTCGCGTAGATGCGGGCGGCGTCCCGTTCGAAATCGAAACCCAGCTCGTAGTCCAAAAATGCCTCCGGATCGTCGCGTACGGCGGTTGTCGGGACGGTGAAGATGCTGGCCAGCGCCGGACCGCCTGTGACGATGTCGAGGCCCGGCATCCGAGGAGATCCGAGCTTCCACACGCGCCAACCAGCTGCACCCACCCCCGCGTCCCACGGCCAGCTTGCGTAGAGCGGTCTGCCGGCCGCATCCCGCGGTCCGTTCAGGGAGCGCACGAGCGCCTCGATCTGAGGATCAGAGAGGCATGGTCCCTCCGCACCGCACGACAGGCGCTTCAGTTCCGGGACGACGCGCGCCGTCGTGCAGCGATCAAAGCGGACGACGATGCCGTCGCGCAGTCCGTCGTCCGCATCGCACGCAGCCAGAATGGCAGTTCGCACGGCCGCAAGCTGGGCGTCATTGAAGGTCGACGCCAGGCGGCGGAAGTCGAGGGGGTCAGGCCCGCCGGGCGCCACCGCCGCGAATGTCTGCACGTCCCAGACCTGCGCGAGAGCCGCACGCGGGAGCGCAAAACCGGGCGCGGCTGCGACAATCCCGTCGAACGCGTCAGGGTAGCGCTGGGCGAGAACCATACCCTCCTGCCCGCCCTTGGAGCAGCCGTAGAAGTAGCTGCGCGCCGCAGGACGGCCATACATCCTGCCGATCACCGATTTCGCGGCGTCTGTGACGCGCTTGAGAGAGGTGCCGCCATAAGCGGCGCGCGCCACGGGATCGCGGCCAAACGCCGTCACGCCGCCATGGTCCGGATCGTTATTGATCTGGTTATCGTGGCCCGAGTCCTGGCTGACGATCGCATAGCCGTCGGCGATGGCGAGCGGACGGCCGGCGCTGACCTGCCCAAAAGCGTCACCAACCACGCCGTTCGTCCCGCCTCCGCCCTGGAACAGGAAGCGGCCGTTCCATTCCTTTGGCAGCCGCAGATGGTATCGTATCGCGTAGCTCGTCCCGTCCACGCCAGTCCGGAGATCCAGGACGCCACGCACCTCGCAGTGTGCCGGTATGGGCGCCGCCTCGTCGGGTCTAAGCAGGGCCGGCTGGACGGCGGCGCTTTCGACTCCATCAGCCTGATCACCAATCAAGCTCGCGCAGGCCCGCGCAAGATCCTCCACCGCGACTGAGGGCGTCGCATTCGCTTCGCCAGCAGTTAGCATGGCCCCGACGGCGACGATGCTTGCCCGAGCCAATTGCAGTTTCAGGATTAACTTCCCCCCTTGCGTCCGAGACGGGTTGGCAGATGCGCACCGAAGTAGGTTAGGTAATTGGGGCTGTCATCACCCATCTTGAACTTGAGGTCAGCGTCGGTGCAGCGGCCAGCGTCATTACGAACGCGCACATGATCCGGCAGCGGCCGTCCACACTATCCACGCTGCTTCCTATGAACGGTCTTTTCATGATGCTCGCTAGTCAGCTAGGTGTCCGTCTAACCCCTTGAATAAGGCCGCACGCGATCATGCTCGGCGGTCAACCGATTTACCTGACAATCGGCTGAAGCGAGATTGCGTGGCTGATCAGCTCAATCGAACGAGGCAGGTCGCCTTGCTGTCTCGCCGCTACGCCGATGAGATGAAGCGCGTCGGGATGATCAGGGCGGGCGCGCAGAACGGTTGGGTATATTTCGCTTGCCTCATCAAGGCGCTCAGCCTGATGGCCCGCAATGCCGCTAGCGATCAGCTTCTGGAGCGATACGTATGACACCCAGCTTTGCCCTCAAGACGCGCGGTATAGGCGGAGCCAGTGGGCGCATCCTGAAGCGGGCGAATTTCCGCAGATTTCTGTGCTGAAACACACTCCGTCACAGCCAACGCGCCGGCGAACGTTAAAGCCGTGTCGTGGAGCCGCGCTAGGATTGATCGTCAATCCTTGCATCGCGTACCGTGGCCGCGAAGTCGCCAATGGACGACAGCTGCAAGGCGCTTGCAGGGACAACCAACTGATCGAGCGTCTGAGCTTGAGACCTCTCTTGCGGATGTCAGGTCGAAAAGACCCACATTCAGGCGCTCAACAGGATCATGCCGCAAATGCGGCGACATGCCTCAACCTTCAACCGGAACCCCAAGTTCACCCCGTACATTCCACAAACGGCAGCGGGGCGTCTCCGCCAATCCGCTGGTGCCGTAGCCACCGGGCGCCGTAAAGAAAGTTGTGGCTCATGGGGTTGCCCCGCACGAAGGTCGAGAATGGCGGCCTGATCATCTTCTTGGTCGCGATCACTGTTGCGCTGACGCTAGTGGTATCAGCGTTCATCGGCGCGCTGGTCTGGGCGGCACTGGCCGCCCTGATGTTTCAGCCGCTGTTCCAGCGCCTGCTGAAGCGCTGGCCTGGTCGTCGCAACCGGGCGGCGCTTATCACCATCCTCGTCATCGTCGTGGCGGTGATCATCCCGGCGCTGATCATCGCGGGCTTGGTGGTGGATCAGGGTACGGACGTCTACCAGCAGATCCGCTCCGGCCGCATCAACTTCGCCACCTACTTCCAGCAGGTCCACGACGCCCTCCCGCTGCGGCTGAGCGCCCTGCTTGACAGGTCGGGTCTGGACAGCCTGGAGCGGGTGCAGGCTCGGCTCGGTCAGGCGCTCAGCGGGAGCGCCAGCATCCTTGCACGACGCGCTTTCTCGATTGGCGCTAGCGCGGGTGCCTTCCTGCTGGCGTTCTGCGTTGGTCTCTATGTTACCTTCTTCCTGCTACGCGACGGTGACGAGATCGGGCCGGCGGTTGTACGCGGCCTACCGCTCGAGCCGGCCGTCGCAGAGCGGCTATCTACCAAGTTCGTGTCTGTGGTTCGTGCTACGATCAAGGGCTCGGGGGTGGTCGCGATCGTTCAGGGGGCGCTCGGCACTATTACCTTCTGGATCGTGGGCTTACCGGCAGCACTGCTTTGGGGTTTGCTTATGACCATCGCGGCATTGCTTCCCGCAGTCGGCCCGGCGATTATCTGGGGGCCAGTCGCGATCTACCTCTTCGCGACGGGTGCTATCTGGCAGGCAAGCATGGTGATCCTGTCCGGCGTTCTGGTCATCGGGCTGGTTGACAACATCCTACGTCCGATCCTCGTGGGGCGCGACACCGGTATTCCGGACTGGCTGGTGCTGGTGACAACGCTAGGCGGCATCGAACTCGTCGGCCTGTCAGGGATCGTGGTGGGTCCGGTGGCTGGAGCGTTGTTCATCACTGGCTGGCAGATCCTCACTGAGCAGCGGCTCGGCCATGATCCGGAGCGGAGCGCGCGTGCCCCCGACGCGCCGACGCCATGAGGGCGGCGTCGCGCGTTGGTGCCGTCATGCGCCACGCGACGGGGCTTCGAACAGACCAACTAGGAGCGAGCCATGGACCAGCCGTATAAGCATGAACTCGACGATACCGTCGGCACTGACAAGGGCCGCACTGCCTTGCTGAAGGAGATCATCGACAAGGTCGAAGGTCTGGATGTAGCCGGATCGGACGATGACATCGACCGATGGTGGGGTACGGTGGAGGTCGATCGACTGGCGAGCGGGCTTACCTTGGCGACCATCGACAGGCTGGTGGACCAAGGGAACGAGGATGACGCCAGCGAGCCATGGCTCCAGAGATCGGACGCGACCGGCGATGAGGTGACCCAACTTACCCCCGCCGGTAGAGCGGCTCTCAGGCAAGTTGGCAGTATTGCAGGCCCAGTGAGTGAGGTGAGTGCAAGCGAGGAGAACGCCCACTGATTGGGTCCGGTTATGGCTACGCTTCTGCGCCAGGCCGGCGCGTTCAAAACCGTCGCTGCGCGGACTGATCGGAGATAGAGATCCATGCAACCTGACACCGTTGAAGCGTCGCGCCCTATACTTTTCATAGCAGGGGCATCTCGTGGGCTCGGACTCGAGATTGCGACGGAGTTCTTGAAACGTGGCTGGACCGTCATCGGCACTGTCCGCGGCGTCGCTAGAACTAAGCTGCACGATCTTGCCGACGAGTATCGCGGGTGGGTCCAAATCGAGAAGCTCGACATTGACGACATCGAGAGCATCGCGGCGCTTGGCGAGCGTCTCTCGGCACGTCGACTCGATATGCTGTTCATCAACGCGGGTACGACGACGCGAGAGCAGGACATCCCTGTCGGCGTAGTCACGACAAGCGAGTTCAACCGCGTCATGCTCACGAACGCGCTCGGCCCCATGCGAGTGATCGAAGCGCTGCAGGGCTATGTGCCGACAGACGGGATGATCGGCGCGATGTCTTCCGGACAAGGTAGCATCGCCAACAACGATCGGGGGCTGCGAGAGGTATACCGTGCGAGCAAGGCGGCACTCAACATGTCCATGCGCTGCTTTGCGGCTCGCGAGCGCGAACGAGGCCGAGCACTGCTTCTTCTCGCACCTGGCTGGATCCGCACAGATCTAGGCGGCTCGGACGCGCCTTACACATTGGAAGAAAGCGTGCCGCTGCTGGCCGACATCATGCTGGCTAAAAAGCAGCGCCCCGGTCTCGAATATCTTGATCGTTTCGGTGAGACCGTTCCCTGGTGACAAAGACCCACGAGCCGACATTGCGACGCACCCTTGCCCGGCCCATACCGAACACCCGTTCATCAGCGCTCCAGCGCTCCAGCGGCAGCTACGCAGTTTGATTGCGGTCTAATCGGTTTTCTTCGGCTGCTAAGGCAGCGTCGTCCCCGCCAGCCGGTCGTGCTCCCAGCCCCCTTAACCATCGACCGTACGCGGGAGGAGGCTCTCCTCACCCTCCGTTATGCAGCGGCCGGGATGGGCTCATCGTTGAGCAGTTCCATGAGCACGGCTTCTAAGCTCGCGCGGACGTAAGGCTTGCGCAAAACGGGCCGGCTATCGAAATCTGGGCGACCGCCATGATCTCCGCAGCCGGTCGAAAAGGCGAATGGAATACGGCGCTCCGCCAGGACGTCCGCAACGGGATAGCTTTTCTCGCCAGCCAGATTCACGTCGATGATGGCGACGTCGACAGCAGGTTGCTGGACGAGCAGTGCAAGCGCCTGCCTTACGGTCGCTGCAACGAGGATCGTGGAACAGCCAAGCGCAGTGAGCGCTCGTTCGATGTTCATCAGCACGAGCATCTCATCCTCGACCACAAGGATCCGACGCCCGGAGAGGACGCCGGTCATGCGTCACCCTGGGCGGACGCGGGTATTTCGATCGTGCAAACGACTCCTCGTTCTCGATAATCAAGCTCCACGCTGCCACCAAGCTCATGCGCCAACCCGCGCTCGATCACCCACGAGCCGAACCCCTTGTGCTCCGGGACTATGACAGGGGGGCCATCGTGCTCACGCCAGCAAAGGACAAGCCAGCCGGGCCCGGCCGTCGGTACCGACGTCCAGGAGATCTCGATCCTGCCGTCATTGTTGGAAAAAGCGCCATATTTCACCGCATTTGTGGCAAGCTCATGGAGCGCGATGGCCAGAGCCAAGGTAGCCTTCGGCGAAAGGTGCAGATTTTCACCCGTGATCGTGAACCGCTCTGCATGTTCGGCAACACCTTCGAAGGGATGCAAGGCGATCACGACCAAGTCGTGCAGGCCTGCGCCTTCCCAGTTTCGGCTGGTGAGCAGATCATGTGAGCGCGACAGAGCAAGGATGCGAGACTCGATCGACTCGCGGATCACATCGGGAACCGCCGGATTGCGGAGCGCCTGATCAACGATCGACTGGACTGTCGACAGCGTATTCTTCACCCGATGGTTCAACTCGTCAATCAGCGCCTTGGACTGCGCGATCTCCCTTCGCTGTTCGGTAAGGTCATGTATCGAAGCGAAGTACTGGACTGCAGCGCCTGCCTCATCGCACACTGGGCTGACGAAGAGCGAGGCCCAAAACTCGGTCCCATCCTCGCGCCGGTAGTGGATTTCGTGTTCAATTTTGCTCTCGTCACGGAAAGCCGCCTCAATGATTGACCGTGCCTTGAGGCCGACTCCAAGCGCTAGAAGTGTATGAAATTCAACGCCGATAACTTCTTTGCGCGCGTAGCCGGTGAGTCCCAGGAAGGCGTCATTCACAAATAGGATTGCGTGACCAAATCTCGCATCCGTGAAGATCATCGGCATTCGAGTTTTCTCTGCCGCCACAACGAAGGTACCTAGATCGTCACGGAACACGTTAACTGCTGCTTCGCCTGCTTTTTGGGCGACCGGATCTTCCATGAGTTTCGCCCTACATAAGCCTACCTCGACTGAGACTACACCTTGGGTCCAGACTTACCTAAGTATAATTGCAAAACGCGCTTGCTCTTCCTTGGTAGGCATTTCACGCCGTAGCCTTGCTGGATACTCACCGCTTGAGCATCGACCAGTCCCAGGGAGGAAGATGTTTCAAATTGCACAAAGCGCGAGCTCAACATCCAAATTGGGCGAAAGGCGCCCGGCCGTCACAGGCGACGAGGACCCAGAAAGCGACATTTGGCGCAACCTAAGCGCTTCCCCGAGCCGGAAGTCCGTTCACCTGGCTGCGGAAGGATGGTCACAGCTCACCCCCATCGAAGAAGGCGTCGTGATCGGACCCGACCAGATCCTGATCCAGCAGATCAAGCTCATCTTGTGCAGACCAGAATGGCCAACATCCGGTAACCGCTTTTTTGCAGCACCATCCGCTCGCGCACTCCCGCCACGCCATCATCAGTGTTAACAGGCGTAAGGACGAACGGCGTAGCCGTGCGGTGACCCGTACCTTGGAGGGTTTTGTGATGAGGCGCACACTCGCGGCAGCAATTCTGGCAACGGCGTGCGCGAGCTCGGCTAGCGCGACCGCGCTGACTTTCAGCTACACCACACAAAGCGGCATTGTGGCTCAGGGCATCGTTGAGGCGACCGACCTCGGTGGCTTTTACAGCGTCGATAACGTGACGGGTACGCGCGACGGTGCAGCCATCACAGGCTATGACTTTTTCGATGCTACACCGCAGAGCTTCACCTACGCTGGCGGACAGGCGAGCGACGTTGACTTCAGCTACTATGTTGGCGCTGATAACTATGAGATCCGCTGGCCTGGAAACGGCAGCAGCTTTGGGACCGAGTTTTCGACAGACGTTTCCGGAGGAGTGACCAGTCTCCTCGTAACCAGCTTTTCCCTTTCGCCTGCCGCCACGGCGGCCGTACCTGAACCCGCAACGTGGGCGATGATGATGCTTGGACTGGGCGCAATCGGTACTGTGATGCGTCGCCGGCACCGGGTTAGCGCTCAGATCCAGCCGTCGTGACCCTGACCATTTACGCTTCAGGGGAGCTTTCCTAAATCTCGCGTCCGGCGCTCACCACTTCTTTTAGGCCGTAGACTCGTAAGCGCGGAGCCACAGCCGCATTGAGGCGAGCTGGACCACGATATCGACTGCGATGCCGAACTGTACCGAGAGAATCTGACGGGGATGACGATCGTCCTTCGGGTCAGCGATCTGCGCCAGATGCCGGCTGGCTGACATTTAGTCGTTAGCGAGCGCCCCCCTGCCCAAGCGTGACCCCGGTCCGGAAAAAACATTAGGACCAAATCGCCGGCGGAGGTTCTCGGCCACCGAGGCAGCGTAAGACAACTGCTTATGGTCAGAAGGGCTGTGATAGCTACCGATCGCCTTCCAGTAGTTATGGGTGACCGCCAGGCCGTTCATGAATATCCATCGTGCAGCGTTCACGTTGAAACAGCGGTCGTGGACCAGCCATCGGCGCACGTCGTCGGCTGGTCTATTTGTTGCCTCCGCCAGCTTCGGAACCCACCAGCTGTTGATCTGCAGCGGCCCAAGATCATGAGAGCCGTTGGTATTTTTGACCTCGGCGCCGACCCAACCTCCTTCCTGGTCGCGGAGCCCCCAAAGCGTGCGCTCAAGCCACTTCCTGCCGCCCGCAGCGATTGCGATGCAGCGCGCGAGCTCATCCTCCTCCTGCCCACGTCCGCGCGCCGACAGTGGCGCAGCTGCCAGCGCCGTCAGCACAATCGCGACGAGGATGCGCTGATACAGCCTCATTTCAGCGTTCGATCTGGCCAACGTTGCTGTGTCGCCCCCCTTTAACGTCGCGTTCCGGCGACGAACCGCCGGCGCGATGGGCTGCGGGTGCTTGGTCGAGCAGGCGAGCGAGGAAGCCGTCCAGCATGTCCGCGATTGAACGAGCGCCAGTAGCTGCCTTTTCCGGCAGACTCCGGAGATTCCCGCTGCGACCTAGCTGGCGTTCTAGCCCCGCATCATGGCGCTCGGTGCGATCGCGGAGCTGCTGTTCACGGAGCCGGCCAAGGGCATCCAGATGGCGATCCGCAAACCGAGTGTGGTGATCGCGGTCGAGGCGGCCAAGGCCCTCAAGCGCTGATGTTTTTTCACCGCTAAAGCGCGTCAGTTTGTCGACAAGCCGGTCGGCGTCTTCGGTCCAAAGCCTAACACCATAGCGCGCGCGCGTAATGGCGGTATAATAGTTTTGGCCATTCACCAGTCCAGAATTGACCGGTGCGAGGATGTAAGCGCGCGCATAGGTCTTCGACTGAGCCGAATAGACAGTCTCGGCATAGCCATGATCCCAGGTCTTGTGTGACGCGAGATCGACTGACTGAACCCGATCGCCGCGATCCCATCTAATAGTGGCGACCGCGCGGTCGATAGCAAGGACCGTTCCGCGCTCCGCGTTTTTGAGATCGAGAGACCGATTGGCAAGCCGCCACTGGATGCGATCGCCTGGGGAAAGTTCGCGCTGCTCCTTATTGAAGACGTTGACCTGACGAGCCTGACCAAGCCTCGGGTCCCAGCGAATGATACGACCATTTTCGTCTATCAGGCGGACGATTTGCCGCCCATTGGCGTCACGTCCCAGGCCCAGCACGCGATATTCGGCGTCCCGCGCGAGACCGAGCTCGGCATTGTCACGCGCGAACGTCACGACCTGCCCGCCAGAGAAGAAACGGGCATTGTGTTTTTCCTGATCTGATAGGCCGGCCGGCGTAAGTACCTGGAGGCGCGTATCTTCCGCTGCGACGAGCCCTTCCCGCTTCAGCGTTTCACGTATTTGAGTGTTGACGATGAGGCGCGTCGCATTTTCCAGCACCAGAATGTTCGTGCTGGCCCGGCTCTCAGACTTCAGGCGCGTCCACTCCGCCACAAGGCCCTTTGCCAAGGCCGCTGCGTCATCGCCGCTCACGACCTTATCCAAGTGACGAAGGGAGGCAGCATAGTTGCCGAGGCGCGCCTGCGTGACTGCTAATTTCATCGAGCGCGTTTCCTGCCGCAGCGATTCAGTGAGTTCCGCAGTGGGCAGACCAAGCTTTTGCATAAGCCAGAACGGCTTCCCCTGTTCGATCGCGCCGGTTTGCCGATTATCGCCCAGCAATATCAATCGCGCGCCCGTTGCCCGGCTGATTTCGAGGACACGCAAGGCCTGTCTATTGCCAAGCTGACCGGCTTCATCCAGCACCAACACGTCAGATGCGCTGAGCCCCTTTACGCCGCCGCCAATCAGACTGGCCACGGTCCGAAATTCGATACCGGCTGTTTGCCCCAAGTTCGCAGCCGCCGATGAGGTCGGCGCAAGAGCGGTTACCGTCGTGCCCGGTGCTACTGCACTGTTCAGCGCTCGGATCAGGGTCGATTTACCCGCGCCGGCAACACCGTGGATGGCGCTGACTCGGTCACGCGAAGTCGCAATTTGAACCAAAGCCTGCTCCTGAAGTGGCGTCAATCCGGCGTCCTCAAGCGTGCGCAGGAGACGATCGCTGGTGGCAACGGGGCGGGCGTCATCGAGCGCAAGCGCGAGGTGCTGAGACAGTGCCAGCTCAAGCCGTGCGGTAGCGCGGGTTGTGCGTCCGCGCACAAGGACGTGGTCGCCCGTGGGCTCGCGAGTGGCGAACAGCTTCTCTCGAGCTTCGTGCTCCGCGATCAAGGGTCTCACTTCCTCAAGGCGTACTTCCCCCACGTGCGCGGCGAGTCCTAATCGGACAAATCGCCCGAGATTGTTCACGGCCTCCCGCGCCTCGGCTTGGCGGATGCCGAACAGAGTTGCGCGGCGTGCCGTCATGGCATCGATGGCGACGGTTGGATCTTCCCTGCCAGCTGCGGACGCAAGTGTCTCGTCGAGCGCATTGCGATGCGCCTTGGCGCGCCGCGCCCACTGGCCCTGCAGGACATCCAGCCCGGACTTTTCTTTACGCCGGCGGGTTTCGTAGAACGAGCGGCGCCGCGCAGCTTGTCCGGTGAGCCCATGCTCACGGGCATGGGCGTCGATCTGCCCCAGACGTTGAGACATTTCGATAATGATGTCCCGGGGCACGCCTCTGATTTCGAATAGGCCGCTACGCGGATCGGACTCGATTTCGTAGCCGAGGCGCCGCAGATCATAGGCCAGCGCATTCCGATAGGCTTGGCCCGCCACCATCTGCTCGGCAAACATCGCCCTCGTTTCCAAACTCGCCATTGCCTCGCCATCGCGCTCATTCGTCATGTTGATAACGACGACGTGCGTATGAAGGTGAGGATCGAGCTCACGGCTGGCATGCTCGGTAAAGCGCGCGAACAACAGGCGCCCGGTCGTATGATGCGTGACCGCGCCGTCCTGGCGACGGCGCAACGCGGCATGTTCCTCAAGATAGCCAAGCGCCGTCCCAACGGCGGCTTCATGGGCCGTGATGATCCGCTCATCGCCCATGACCAGCGCCATGATCGACGCGGACTTGGGCGCGTTCACCGCAAAATCCCAGCCAGGATGGTGCTGGATCTGGCCATCGGCTCGGTGCCGACCGAGCTGCTGTCCGTCGACCTGACCTGCAAGCAAATCCCGAAACATTTTTGGATCGACCGGCCCCTTGAGGCCCAGTTCCCCCGCTAATCGGCCGCTCCACTCCGACGGTTCGGTCGCACCCTTCGAGTAATAATCCCCTACGGTATAATAGCGGGCAATATTGCCCGCGGTGCCCTTCAGGCGTCGCGGGTGAATCACGCTGGCTGTGCCTGATGAGAGTGCCCATTAACCCGGTCGAAGATGGCGAGTTCGACACGGACACGCCCGCGGGCCGGCGCCAGCATTTCCGCTGCCGGATAAGGCGTGCCCGCCTCTTCCATCGGTTGCCTGACGACAGCCGATGGAAGAGGCAACTCACTGTCTCGAATGGCCGATGAATCTGCACGTTGGGCTGGATTTGCAGACTTCGGCTTTGCGCGTCGTCTCGCGTTCTGCGGCTGGGCATGAATTGCTTCGATGAGAGCTTTGCCGTCAGTGTCGCGCTGTGGAGGTGTGCCTCGTTCGATGAAGCCTTCGGCGATGCTCGTGACCGAATTAAAGGTATCGGCAAACCGCACGACGGGCAGGTTTCGTCCGAAGCGCAAGAAGCCCGAGAGATTCGGGAGATTAGTGACCTCGGTGTGCATAACCAGGGGACGCGTGACCTGCATCCGCGATAGGTTCACACCGTCGCGCATGTCGTTTACGCCATAGGACATGCCCTCATTGGCTTCGACCTGCTCGACTTGGCCCAGATTCTCGGAAACGTGCTTGGCAGTGGGAGTATCGTTGGCCCTCAGCGCGACCCAGGTTGAACAGTAACCGGTGATCGCAGCCGCGTCCTGGATGCCATAAGTCGCTTCCAGCTGTGGGTAGGATTGAAAGCCGAGAATACCACAGCCACCATATTTACGGGCGCGGGCGAGGAAATCGGACAAGGAGGGCAGCTTTTGGAGCGTCGGCAGCTCATCAATCACACAATAGAGCCGGCGATCGCGATCGGGGGCCAGGCTCATGATCGCGGAGATAGCGATATCGAGCCAGACGGTGATCAGGGGCCGGAGCGACGGCAGCTGATCGGCCTTTACGGTGATAAAGAGCCAGCCGTCGCCTTTCTCATTCTCGACCCACTCGCGGATCGAGAGCCCATTGCGGGTATCGTCGAGATACGAAAAGGACCGCATCACCGACGCAAGCTCGGCCTGAATACCGGCTGAGGTCCTCTCCCCCTCCGTGCTGATGAACGCCGCCGCGTCCGTGCCAGCGGCAAAGGCGGCCAGATCCTTCAGCTTCGAGCGAAGCAGCCGATCAAGCAGGATAGAGACCAGCATTTCCTTCTCGCGCGCGAGCTTGCGCAGGACCGCCACCAGCGTTCCCCGCGCCGCCTTGGCCCAGAAGGGATCGCCGGCCTTATCGGGGATCGTTGACTCCGCGATTTGATCATAATGATAGTCGCGGGGCACGTCGCCCCACGGCGACCAGTGGCTGGTCCGCTCGTCGAGCGGATTTAGAATGATATCGCGATCAGGCCGGTAAAACTTCTCCACGAATGTGCCGGCGGTGTCGTAGATGATGGCCCGGCGCCCTTCGCGGCGAATGCCGTCGAGCATCTTGACGATGAGGTTGGTCTTGCCGGTGCCTGGAGCGCCGCAAAGCAGAATATGCTCGGGCTCGAACGTGGAGGGCACGAAGACACCGCCGATCGCAAAGCTACCCCGCCGTTGTCGGTGCAGGATCCGGCGCACCTGACGAACCGTGCCGAACCGGGCGCCGCGCAGATATTCGTTCGACCCGAGCCCCTTGCCCGTCCGTGTAAAGGTCAGCCATGCACACGACAACGCAAGCAAAGCGAAGATTCCGGCCACGAGAGCGCCATGAACGAGGGCGGATTCGGCTGCGTGGAGCGTTCGCTTGGCAAGCGGCCCGGCCAGTAGCCAGTCCGCAGAGGTCCAATATGAACGTCCGCCAGGGGTCTTGAACAGGATCGGATCGTTGGTGCCAGCAGCACCTTCGACCTTGAAGCTCGCTTCCACGAGCTTGGTGAGAACATAATGTTGGTAGGCACTGGTATGCTCGAGCGCCCACCAGATCGTTCCAATCACCCAGATCGCGATCCCTGCGATCACCGTCTGGAAGAAAACCTGGGTCGTCATGCGAACATTGTGGACAATCGCCTGACCGCCGCGCGTCCAAGAGCCCAGTGTGTCGTTGCGGAAGATGCTCACCGACTTTGCTCGGCGTCGAGCAAACCGCGCTCATGAAGGAGCCTTCTGGCTTGAGTCATACCTCTGGCCAAGGTGTCGGGTGCCCGATCCCCTATCGAAGTAGCCAGGATCGACAGAATTTGAATCGAGGTAGCCAGAATTTCGTCCTGTGACGAATAAATATACCGTCCACTTGGGTCAGCCGCCTGCTCCAGCACCGATCGAATAAAGGCCGAGAAAGGCAACTCAGCCGAAGCTGCCCGCTTTTGAAGCCGATCGTAAAGCGAGGCGTCGAGCCGAACACTAAGGCGCACGATGAAAAAGCTCCGAAAGGAGCTCGGTCGGACCGTCTTGAAGCAGTGCGAACATATTTGCGGGACGGCATGCACTCAAGCGCCTTGCGCGAGGAAATGATCTCAAATTGAGACTATCGGCGCGCCCAATGCCGAGCGGAGCAAGCGTTCGATGGAAGGCAATATCGAGGCGATCGAAGCCGCGCCTTCAGGAGCGGCCTTAAAACAACATTTCGGTTTAATGGATCTTCGGTAAGAGGGACTGAGTTTCTCGGCCTCTGGGCGCAACGCGAGAGCTTGTTCGATGCAGCCGCCAGCGCGGCGAGCATGGAGCGACG
>Ga0247734_1000621_pt1 | contig 29664 bp, 26 predicted proteins | sample UWRJL103311B2_FD_180933 | JGI IMG/M metagenome (GOLD analysis project Ga0247734, IMG submission 180933) | Plant litter microbial communities from Arlington Agricultural Research Station in Wisconsin, United States - UWRJ-L103-311B-2 | ecosystem: Environmental > Terrestrial > Plant litter >...
TGGCGGATACAATGCGGAAGGAATTGCAAAACGTGAATTGTCAGGTAAGATTACTATTCCTACTGCATCAGGAAGGGACACAACTTACAACATGAAACAGGAATACTTTGTGGTAAAACCTTCATATCAAATTGAAACTGGTACTTTACCTCCTTTGTATTTTGGTTGTGCAAATAAATTAAGCATTCAGAGTCCTGCATTAGGGGCTCTTTGGGCACCAAGTTTTTCAACTGATGGCGGAGAGATTATTAATAGCGGTGAAAAAGGTAAGTTTACCATTGTACCAAATAAAGCGCAATTAAATATTACAGTTAGCAATGGTGGAAATGTTTTAGGTACTGATCCTTTTCGTGTTAACCGTGTTCCTAAACCTACTCTTGAAGTGAGAGTAAATGGTGCACCATTTGACGAGAGAAAAGGAGCACCTGCTTCTGGTGCCAGAAGTATTCAGGTAGCTGCAATTCCTGATGAAAGTTTTAAGAACTTTTCTCCTGCTGACGCACGATTCCGAGTTGCTCAGTTTGAGGTTTCACTTGCTCGTGGTAACAGAAGAATAGGAGGTCTGACTGTAAATGGTGCTACCGGATCTATATCTTCTTTGGCTCAACAGGCTCAGCCTGGTGATAGATATGTAATTACCATTTTGAAGGTTGAACGCCAGAATTTCAAAGGTGCGGTAACAGATGTTGAAATGGGAAGTCCAATTCGTCAGGTTACCTTATACTAATTTTTGATCAATATTCGTTTCCAAGAGTATAGAACATAAGTAAGCTATGATAAAAATGAACGGAAAAACAATTGCGTGGTCATTGCTAACCTTGTCGGTTGCTTCCACTGCTGCTTTTGCTCAGGAAAAGGTGGATTCAACTGTGAATCAGTTTTCTTCCAGGCCAATCAGTGATGAAGACATCATGATGAAGAGGACGTTGTGGAGAAGGGTGGATTTGAAAGAGAAGCAAAACATTTCCATGTTCTCTAAGAATAACGAAATAACCCGTTATCTCCTTGATGCAGCAAAAGCAGGATTAATTGATGCATATTCAAACGATTCCTGTACTGTTAAACTTACTTCGGAAGAACTTCATAAAAGAGTTTTAATCCCGAATCAGGTGGCTGGTCTGTCTGCTGAGGAAATTGCAGCCGGATTTGGAACACCCGCTGCTGCGGCACCAGGTGCTGCTGACGATGGTTGGGGAAATAAGCCGAAAGCAGAACCTGCTAAACAGGCAAATACTACAACCGATGATGGTTGGGGAAATACAAAAAAAGATACTAAGAAAGAGGAAGCAGTAGTAGATGACGGTTGGGGACCACCTAAAAAGAAAACTTCTAAGAAGAAAGGTGCCAAAACTGAAGTTGTTAAAGAAGTAGCTCCAGTAGTGGAACCAGCTCCTGTGGATAATTTCGGAACGCAGGCATTGGCTGCTACTGAGGAAGAATACTTTCCGGATCAGTTAACTATTCTGGAAATTAAAGAAGACTGGACATTTGATAAGAAACGATCACGGTTGTATAATGATATACAAACTATGTCAATTGTACTTCCTTCTGATCAGACTGCAACAGGTCTTGAATTACCAGTGGCTTCTTTCCGCTATAAAGACGTAGAAAGATTGTTCCGTAGTGATCCTAAGAAATACATTTGGTACAACACACACAATACAGCTCAAAACAAGAATTTAGCTGATGCTTTTGACCTGCGTTTGTTCTACGGAAGGATTACTAAATTCTCTAATGCAAATGACAGAGCGTTCCTTGATATTTATGGTGGAGATAAAGAAGCTCTTATTAAATCTTTGAATTACGAGCAGGAGTTAATGGAACTTGAGCACGGACTTTGGGAATATTAAGAAAATACAAGCATACAAAAAAAGGGAGTAATCGGAAGATTGCTCCCTTTTTTTGTATGATAGGATAGGTAATATGTAAATTTTGGTAATAAGTTGACTGATTAAATTAATAATTAGAAATACAAGTATTATTAATACTTCATTAAGTGAATAGGATTTACTCATTTTTATTAAATAGTTACTTTTAAGATATAAGTAATAAATTAGATAGCAAAAGGAAGCCGACAACATATTTAAATGTTGTCGGCTTTTTTATTCTTAATCATTTAGTAATTTACTTTTTTAAGATTAAGTTTTTACTGGCAATTTTAACATCACTCTCAGTTAATCCCAGTGCTGCAATAGTTTCTTCGTAATTCTTTAAGTTTACATTCGCATTGAGCCTGAGTTCCGTTCCGGGTATGATAACAATTCTAAAATCCTGTACAATTCGGACTGGCGGAGTGGTTGAAGCTTCAGACCAGTCAGTTTGAAGTACTTCAACAAAAAAAGTTGTACCGTTAATTCCATGAACGAAAGTAAACTGGCTTACCGCCTGCCCGGTAGTTCCAAAGCTCACTAAGCCTGGTAATGCCCAATATACTCCTCCGGTCTTTAGATATACAAGAATTGCAGAAGAATCTAAAGTGGCTAAACCAGCTGCGTTAAGACCAGTTAAACCATTGATGAAGCCGCCGTCTGAATCAGTGGTATCAGCACCTGTTGATAATATAAAAGCTCCTCCTCCACCTATTCCATTAGCTCCTGCCGGGCCAGTTGCCCCAGTTGCACCGGTAGCTCCTGTTGGACCTGCGGGACCCGCTGGACCTGCCGGACCTACTGCGCCGTCGTCACCTTTGCAGCTAACTAAAAACACAGCTCCGCAAAACCACGCACCTATTAATAATTTTTTGAACATAATTGTTAAACGTTTAGATAGATAAAAAGAAAGAACATGTAAAATGTTATATACGCGTGTTATTTATAAATTGATGAAAGAAATCTTATTCTTTCACAAAATACACAAAATATTTTCTAATCCTTATTCAGATTTAAAGAATCAATGCCTACGTCTGTGGGCCTGTAAGTTGAATATTCGTCCAGTTCTTTTTTGTTAGATTCGGGCAACTGCATATCAATTTTCCAGTTCATAGTTAAAGCAAGTTGAAACATCATTAATTGAACCTGATTTGTAGCAATACGTGGCAGATCGCTTTGCATAGCCTTTTCATTCATCGTTTGCTTTGCTTCATTTAATATGGCTGTGTAATCATCACTTTGGAAACGATTGAGCCAGCCCTGTTCAATGTCATAAAATTTATAATCAGTATCAATGGATAGAATTTCTGGTTCCGGGAAAAAGTCGATGATCATCTTTTTTTCAATTTCAGAAATATGGTATTTCATTTTTCCAAAATCATAACCAACCAGCACTTTTGCTTTTGCAATAATCAGAGCTTTCTTTTTGTCATTAATCAGATTCCAGATGATTTTGTCATTTTCATAATTGTAAATTTCTGTAAAATAACCTTCTGCCATTACTACTTTAAAAACCTTTTCAATCCGTTCGACTAAAACAGTGGCTTCCAGTTTTGTATTGTTTTTTTTAGAATTTCGTCCTGAAAGAAAATAATAACCTGCTGCGCCCAAACCAGAGCCAACAAAAAGCGATATTATAAAAAAAAATAGTGTGTTGGCATTCATGATCTTTATTTTTGCGTTGATTAAAATTCATATAAAAAGCGGAGAATGCCAAATAGCAAAGAAAAATACCTTATCATTCTGGCCGGGCCTACTGCGGTAGGAAAAACAGCACTTTCCATACGATTGGCACAGGCTTTAAAAACAGTCATTATATCTGCTGATTCACGACAATTTTTTAAAGAACTTAATATAGGAACAGCTAAGCCCGACCAGTCCGATCTGGAAACTGTACCACATTATTTTATTAATTCCCATTCGATTTCTGAAACTTACAGTGCCGGTGATTTCGAAAGGGATGTGTTGAAATTACTGGAAGAACTTTTTGCAAAATATGATCAGGTTATTCTAGCAGGCGGTTCTGGGTTCTATATAAAGGCTATTTCTGAGGGGCTGGATGAACTTCCAGGTCCTTTGACAGGATTAAGGGAATCTTTAACAAAACGTTTAACTGATGAAGGATTAATCAAGCTTCAGGAAGAGGTAACAGAAGTTGATCCGGATTTTGCAGGAAGTAAGGAAATAGCAAATCCGCAACGGGTTGTACGGGCTTTGGAGATATTTTATACAACAGGTATTCCTATTTCAAAATATCAGCAAAAAAAAATGCTGAACCGCCCATTTAAACAAATACTGATTGCATTAGATAGAGAAAGATCTGAATTATATCAGCGGATTGATACCAGAATGGATTCTATGCTTGATCAGGGGCTGGTTGAAGAAGCACAACAACTCATACAATTCCGGGAGCATCATGCTTTGCAGACCGTTGGTTATAAAGAAGTATTTGGTTTTTTTGACGGCATGTATGAAAAAAAAGAAATGGTTCGGCTTCTTAAACAAAATTCAAGGAGATATGCAAAACGTCAATTGACCTGGTTTAAGCATCAGGGAGATTTTAAATGGTTCCATCCTGATGATTTTACTTCGGTTTTAGCCTATATAGAAACGAAAATAGAAGAAGTGTAATTCAATAGTCATGTAAAATTGTATCATTATAAAAATAAACCCGTCAGGTAGAAAATACGAGACGGGTTTATGTTAAATATAAAAACAATCTTTCAGGAAGGATATTCGTGAGGTAATTCTTCATTCACGAGTTCATTCCATGGTAATCCGTGTTGGTTTAAAAGATCCATAAAAGGGTCTGGATTTAGTTCTTCAACATTCCAAACACCTGGTTTTAGCCATTCTTCGTTTGTAAGCATTAGCATGGCACCAATCATGGCAGGAACACCGGTTGTATAACTTACAGCCTGGGCTTTTACTTCACGGTAGCATTCGGCATGATCACAATTGTTCCACACATAATATGTTTTTTCTTCTCCGTTTTGAATTCCTTTAATCTGGCATCCGATAGAAGTTTGACCGGAGTAATTTTCTCCCAACGAATCAGGAGCCGGAAGAACTGCTTTAAGAAACTCCAGAGGAATTACATCTATTCCCTGAAATTTGATCGGATGAATACTTGTCATTCCAACGTTTTCAAGTACGTTTAAATGCGTTATATAAGCCTGTCCGAATGTCATCCAGAAACGCGCGCGTTTTAAAGTTGGAAAGTTTTTTACCAAAGATTCCAGTTCCTCATGATAAAGAACATAACTTTCCTTTGGCCCAATTCCGGGATAATCAATCGGTTTATGAATTGACATTGCAGGTATTTCAATCCATTCACCATTTTCCCAATAGCGTCCTGGCTGTGTTATTTCCCGTATATTTATTTCAGGGTTGAAATTTGTTGCAAATGCTTTACCATGATCACCTGCATTACAATCAACGATATCCAGGTAATGCATTTCATCAAAATGGTGTTTATTGGCATAAGCAGTATAAACCTGAGTAACACCCGGATCAAAACCACAACCTAATAAAGCCATTAAACCTGCTTCTTTAAAACGCTCCTGATAAGCCCATTGCCAGCTATATTCAAATTTAGCGACATCTTTTGGTTCATAATTAGCCGTGTCAAGATAATGCACACCAGTTGCCAGGCACGCTTCCATAATGGTAAGATCCTGATAAGGCAAGGCAACATTGATCAATAATTTTGGCTGAAATCTTTTGATCAACAAGATGGTTTCAGAAACAATATCAGCATCAACCTTAGCAGTTTGGATACTCACACCATGCATTTCTTTAACCTCTGCTGCTATTTTATCGCACTTGCTTAGTGTACGGCTGGCCAGCATAATTTCCGTAAAAACGTGGCTGTTAAGGGCACATTTGTGTACGACTACACTTCCTACGCCTCCGGCACCAATAATAAGAACTTTGGACATTTTATGATTTTGAATGATTAAATACCGAGATATAAAAATAAAGGGCCAGTCAATTTACAGCGCCTTTATATTTTCGGTAAAGATAGAACGTCCACACGTTTTTTTTGCTAATTCATGTATAAATTAACAACTTGGTAATCGATTTTAACTGTTTAGTATGCCTTAATAGGCTTATTAAAGTAGGAGAAAAATAGTTGTAAAATAAATAATATTCAACAATCAATTCTCAATTTTTAACCGCATCAGCATACAGCTTTAATCTTTATAACTTCCTGTTTCTGGAAACAAGAACTACTTAATTTAATTCGGCATTGACTATCCAAGGGGTCCGACACTGCAATTGAAAATTGTTTATTGAAAGTTGAGCATTGAAAATTAAAAAACGAACAAAAATTATTCAATTATAAACCAAAGCGGCTGTTCAATTAACTAATAACCCTTAATAATTAATTAATCATTTATAATTATAAAAGGTGCTTCCAGATCACATCATAAACATCAATACCTTCTAATTCAGTTTTATCCAATGGCTGATCTGTAATACAAATTGGATAATATTCCTTCGAAGCATTAATTCCGCCATGTGAGCCTTTTATCAAAGTTGCATCCAGCGGAATTACATCCATCAAATAGCGGAAACCCATTAATTTTCTGGCAAGTTTATAGCCTGCGCGCAATTTGATGAGTGGATTTTTAGGATCCATAAACATTTCCACCGGATCGTAACCTGGTTTACGATGAATGTCTACCAAATGTGCATAATCCGGCGCTTTGGCATCATCAAACCAGTAATAGTAAGTAAACCAGCTGTCAGGTTTTGCAACGGCTACCAGATCTCCCGACCGTTCATGATCCAGATGATGAGCCTTTTGCTCTTCTTTATCCAAAACCATATCTATTCCCGGTGTTTGAAGAAGTAACTTTTTAACCTGTTCTTTTACGGTTGGATCATTTAGGTAAACATGCGCAATCTGGTGATCTGATGAAGCAAATGCTTTGGAAGCACCGGGATCCAGTAATTCATACCAGCGTTCATTACGAACAGAAATTAATCCTTCATTCCGTAAAATCCGGTTAATATGAATTGGATTGTCAACAGGATTTATTCCATATTCTGAAAGCAAAATAATCTTCGCTTTTTTTGCTTCGTAAAAATTCACCAGCTCTTCAACAACTTTGTCAATCTCAGCTAATTCAGGCTTGATCTTTGCAAAATCAGGACCGAATTTTTGTAGGCAATAATCAAGATGAGGTAAATATATTAAAGTAAGTGTTGGATTATGTTTGTTATCCACCCACATGGAAGCGTCTGAAATCCACTTGGTCGATTTGATATTGGCATTTGGTCCCCAAAAACTAAACAATGGAAATTGACCCAGATCTTTTTGTAATTCATCCCTTAACTCTGGCGGATATGCATAACAATCCGGTGCTTTTACACCGTCAGCATGATATTGCGGACGGGGAGTTACAGAATAATCCGCGGTAGAATACATATTATACCACCAAAACATTTTCGAGCAAGTGAAGGTTGGATCGAGCTTTTTTGCAGCATCCCAGATTTTATCACCCTGAACAAGTTTATTTGATTGTTTCCAGAATTTAATCTCTGAATCATCTCTGTCGTACCAGCCGTTAGCAACTATTCCATGCTCTGCCGGCCATTTTCCCGTTACATAAGTGCTTTGCGCTGTTGTTGTTACAGCAGGAAGAACAGGCTTAATCGGAGTTAAATGGCTTTTTTGTAAATATTTTTGAAGAAATGGAGTATGTTCTCCAATGAGATTAGCACTAAGACCAACAATATCAATGACGACTGTTTTATTCATAACATGTTTGGTAGAACTTCTGTTTTTACGTTTACAAAGTTATTTCATCAAGCAGAGGCCTGTCAAGAATCTGCTGCACCCATTGCATTTCCCTTACGATTGATTCACCGATTGGTTTCTGCATATCTTCCGGAAGTACACCCCACGTATAAGTTTCTACTTCCAGAAAACTTGAAAAGGGTTTCTTTTGATGAATTGCCAACGTTTTTATAATATCATTTTGGGTAGAGTCAAGCACACCATAAGAGCCAATAAACAGAGGAACATGGAAATGCACACGCCACTCTTCCTGATTTTCATTCCAGTTAGCGAGTGCTTCCGGCAGATCCGGATAATGTGTCTTGCTATAATCGGAATTTCTAGTTACTACCTGATGTAAATAAACAGGTTCATCAAACGTTTCAATAGCTTTACGTTTGATCTCTTTATTCGTAGAAAAATCAACTTTAAGTGCTGAGCTAATCTGAATACGGCCTACTTTTATACCAATTTCTTCCAAAGATTTTAGAATATTTTCGGGTTGTTCATAGCCCACTGCGGCATGACAAATATCATAACAAAGCTGGATATGGCTGAATATGATTTCCTGACATTCTTCGACCGGAAAATTATATTTTTCACTTAAATAAGTCGTTCCGGTTGGTAAAAGAATATCACGGTACCAGTTTATAAAATCAACGGTACCGTCTAATATTCCATCCGGTTCGGGTTCAATATCAAGGTGTAAATTTTTTCCGGTTTGCTTTTTGATCCCGATAATTTCATCGAGTAAAGACAGAATATTAGATGTTGCATCCTGAATCGCATTTTGTTTTTCTATATCATTTTTCCACCATAAACGATATGAAAGCGGTGGTGTAGAAACGCCGCCTTCCATATTATCAGGAAGCAATTGTGCCAGTATTTGAAAAAGTCTGATGGTATATTTAAGACGGTCGCAGGTAGTCCAGTCGGGTGTATGTACATCGTCTTTTACCACTGTATTATGAAAACCACCATAAGGAAAGCCGTTGATTATAAAAACGTAAATATCTTCTTCATCCAGCCATTTTTTGAATTCCGCAATTTTTTCCGGTTTACTCAGTTCAATGGAAGCATCATTGGCAACCCGTAATCCTAAACCGAAAGGTTTATCAGGAGAAAGCTGCTTTTTAATATATGGTAAGTTTTCCCTTAGCGCTTTAAAATGATCCTCCCATTTTTCACCGGGATGAATATTACTGCAATAAGTTAAATGTCCATAAGGAGTGTTCATGGGAAAAGGGGGTAGGGGGTTTGGGCAAAGGGCTTTCGCTTATGCTTTTGCTTCTATTGAGATCAGATTAATGTGCAGTGATTCGAGGTAATCTACTGAATCTGCAATGATATCCGCATCCAGTTCATGTACTTCCACACCTTTACCAATTTTCTCCAAAAGCATGATTGTCAATCTCCCTCCCAAATGTTCCCGGAATTCCTGCAAACCATTTCTCAGATTTATTTTATCGTTTTCAGCAAGTTTAGGATGGTATAGATCAAAACCAAGTTTGGTCAAAACATCAATGATGCGGTTCAAATCTGATTCAGAAAGCATACCAATTTTGGTCGCATATACACAATCCAAAGCAATTCCTATGGCAACAGCTTCACCATGGCGTACTTCAAAATGAGTCAGATATTCCAGTTTGTGAGCTGCCCAATGTCCAAAATCCAACGGACGGGAAGACCCAAATTCAAACGGATCGCCTCCTGCAATATGCTCTGTATGCATTTCTGCGCAGCGATGAATTAAATAAGCCATTGCTGTTTCATCCCGATGTGCAAGTGCCAAAGCATTTTCCTCAATCCAGTTAAAAAAAGATACATCTTTTATCAATGCAACTTTGATTGCCTCTGCAATTCCGGCACGCCAGTCGCGGTCGTCCAGTGTTCTTAAAAAAGTAAGGTCATTAAATACGGCAACGGGTGGTGCAAATGTGCCCAGGAAATTTTTCTTGCCATGAAAATTAATACCGTTTTTGACACCAACACCCGAGTCATTTTGGGAAAGTACGGTTGTCGGAATTCTTATCAGTTTAATTCCACGATGAGAAACCGCAGCAGCATAACCAACCAAATCCAAAACAGCTCCGCCGCCAATTCCGATTACAAATGAATGACGGTCAATTCCATGAATATCTATTGCTTTTGCTATTTTTTCAAAAAGTTCAGGATCATTTTTTGATGTTTCTCCGCCAGGTACAACAATCATTTCTGCAGCCAGACTAATATGCTGTATGGAATGAGAGAAATAAGATTTTATATCTTGTTCTAATGTAGAATGCCGTTTCAAAAAACCTTCATCGATTACTACCAAAGCTTTACGCTGAAAACCCTGTTCGGTATAATTTTTGAAAAAATCGCTCAGTATCAGGTTATTTATATCAAATAATTGTTCCGTAAAGAATACAGAATAATTATACTCTATTTGAAAATGTTGTTGTATGGTTTGCATTGGAATAGGCATTAGGCAATCGAATAGGTTAATGTATTTAATAAACGCTGAAAAAGGTCTTTTTTACCTTAATTGCTCGAATTTATATCAATTATAATTTTATTTTAATAAGACTCATTATTTGGCAAAGACCATTATTGGAAATCTTAATTATATTTTTAAGATGCTAAGTAACAGCAAAAATGCGTGCCAAAAGTATAGATAATGGCAGTAAGGCCAAAACCAGCAGCGCTATTGGCCACAATCCAAAAGCTACGCACCAGGAAGCATTCATCACAATTAAAGAAACTACCCCGGCTTTTACCGCTTTGCCGATCATAGGTCCTATTGGATTTTGAACTGCATTCCATAATGGTCTGCCGATGAGCCATGCATGAAGAAAAACAAAAGGAAGTGTAAAAAGAACGTTGCCTTGTTGTTGGGAAATGATGAGCTGAGCTGTTAAAACGATCAGATAAAGGATTGCAGCAATGTAAAGCGTTCTTCGCTTGCCGCCATGCACTTCATCCTGGCTGATCAGCGTAATTGCACCAATATAAGCAATAGGTAATATTGCAATCAGTCCCCATTTTTCAATCGATTCAGGAAGCACACTCATTCCTAAAATCAGGTTTGCTCCCCGGCACATGCCCATTGTCAACGGTCCCAAAAAGACATGGTATTTGGCAAAACGATTGTATAAAATAGTAAGTACTGCAATAAGGAATGCGATCATTCCGCTTTCTAAACTAAATAAAGCGGCGGAAATAATCCCTAAAAATAAGAGAGAAAGTCCTAATATCGTCGCTGATTTTAAAGGAACCTTTCCACTTGGAATGGGTCGTTCCGGGCGTTCAATACTATCTAGTTTAGCATCAAAAACATCATTCATTACCACGCCGCCTCCATAAAGTCCCAGTGTTGAAATAATTAAAAATCCGGGAGAGAAACTTGAAAAGGTAAATTGTGCAATAGCCATTCCCGCAAAAATATCTGCAATGGCTGTCACCAGATTGGCCGGACGTGTAAGCTGTAAATAAGGTTTTAAGCTACTCACTTTATTGGATTAATAATGAATTTTTTGTTGGAGCAGGTTGCTGTCCGCCTCTCAATATCGAATTTCCATGAAACTTCGCAGCAGGATCACTTTCCAGTCCTTGTTCAAAATCCGTAACATCAATCTGACCGCTTTTTCCAAATGCATCAATGGCATTCTGGTAAGTTACAAGTTTGATGGTTTCGTTTGAAATACCTCTCATTTTCATTAACGCAGCAGTTTTAGGTATTGCCAGCGGATCAGATATTCCCCAGTCAGCTGCGGAATTAACCATGATACGTTCAGGTCCGTATTGCTCAACCACTTTCACCATACGCTCATTTCCCATTTTGGTAAACGGATAAATGGTAAACGCTGCCCAAAAACCTTTATCCAGCACACTTTTTATCGTTTCTTCATTATTATGGTCTACAATAACCCAGGACGGGTCAAGTCCGTGCTCCAAAGCAATAGCCATGCTTCGCTCCGTTCCTTTCTTTTTGTCCCGGTGTGGCGTATGAATCTGTACCGGCAGATTTGCTTTCTTAGCTAATTCCAGTTGTAAACGATAATATTTTTCTTCCGCCGTTGTCTGGTCATCAAAACCAATTTCTCCAATTCCGACCACACCTTCTTTATAAATGTATAATGGCAAAATTTCCATCACCTGCTCTGCCAAAGGTTCATTATTAGCTTCACGGGAATTGAGTCCCATTGTACAATAATGTTTGATGCCAAATTGAGAAGAGCGAAATCTTTCCCAACCAACCAGACTGCTGTAATAGTCTTTAAAACTGGATAGTCCGGTGCGAGGTTGGCCAACCCAGAATGCAGGCTCAATAAGTGCCACAATACCAGCCTGATACATTGCCTGATAGTCGTCCGTTGTCCGGGAAACCATGTGAATATGCGGATCGAAAAACCGCATTCCTTTTATTAATTCGCTGTATTCGCTCCATGCAATATCACGGTGGGCAGGTATGTTTCCTTCGTCACTATCTTCAAAGTGAGAAGGATTTTGGGTGGTTTCATTATGGTTGAGGCACATAAGTGTTTAGGTCAGTAGTTTCAAGATCAGTCCAGGTCAATTGTCCGGAAGAAACCTGTTTTTCCAGTTCAGGATATTGCGAAATTAAATCCTTCGCAGGTTTATAATCCGATTCAAAACAGGCGATTACCGCAGCCTGCTTATTTGGTAAAATCCCGGATTTGAGTAAATGCTGCATATCGGATACAATATTATCATTCATAAATTTACTAACCAATCGCCAAACCTGGGGAGCAACCGATCGTCCGGCTGCCCAGCGTTCATGTGCAAAATCAGAAAGTATCATAGCTAGATCTTCATTCATGCGGCTTTCCAAACCCTCTATAAAATGGATAGGTTTATCGTTGAAAATTGTTTTTAATACCAGCTGGTTCCATGCCTGTTCACTGAAATATTGAGCAGGAAATGGATTGTACAAAGCAATGGCATCAAATACAAAACCCATATTGGAACGCACTGCATCTGTTGCCCTAAACAGCCATTCATCAGGATAAGACAAAAGAGGAAGAGCAGAATAAAGTGCCACCAGCTCATTCATTTCCGCAGTATCAAAAAGTGTCCCGATATTTTTAACGTAAGTTTCCTTTTCGGATGAATCCAATTGTGTCAAAAGCCAAACACGGCTAAGCCTCACAAGCGACCAGCCACTCACTGAAAAACCAGGAATTTCTGAATTTAAATCCCACGCAAGCTCAGGCGTAACATGGATAATTTTCTTTGTTAAAAAGCGCGGGGAGGCCACAAAAGCCGTCATTAACTCCATAGCATGTGACTGGCTTTTTTGCATTAACCAATCGGCTTCGGAAGCTGATGTGTTCTGACTGATAACTTCCCAGAGCTTTTGTTGTATGAAATCTGACATGATGAACTAAAATCCAATTGATTTACAAAGTTGATACAACCTGGCTAAATTATTTATGAGTTGAATCATTCTTATTGAAAACCATAATACTTATTTAAAGTTTCCATTAGGTGATTTATAACGTTTTTTCTAAAAAAGTAATTCTTGTAACCGTATGTTTATTATATATTTTAATTGAAAATAATATCATTTTAAAAGTCAAATTCCAGAATTTCCGGATCATTCAGTAAATATTCTGTTATATCCTCATGCATTTTTTGAGAACCTTGCAGCGTCCAGTTTCCTGTAATATGACTTCCCGACCGGTTTTGTTCACCCCGGAGAATGGTCATATCATAAGTTTTAAAAATCTCTTCATAATTTTTGAGCGAACTTTTCTGATAAACACACATCAATCTATAATTTCTGATCTGTCTTTTATTCCTGATGTACTTTTGAATCGGAGATAAAATAACCAGTGACATTCCTGCTATTATAAAGCAGCTGAGTGTAATAGCATACATTCCTGCACCAATTCCCATTCCCAATGCTGCGGTTACCCACACAATTGCAGCTGTTGTAATACCAACTACGCGGTTATTTTCACGAAAAATAATTCCGGCTCCTAAAAAACCAATACCCGTTACAATATTGGCTGCAATTCTATCCGCATCCGTTCCGATTTTTTTAGATAAAATGGTAAACAGGGTTGAACCAACTGCTATAAGGATCATCGTTCTTAATCCTGCTGATTTGCTTCGGTATTCCCGCTCTGTACCGATGATAGCACCGAGCAGAAATGAAATCAGCAGTTTGTAAATATCTTCCGTTAAAAAGTCCATAAACTAAATAATTACAAAAGCCGGAAAGATGTGAATCTTCCGGCTATGAATTTTACTAAACTCTAAACGAATATCAGGCAATTGCTGTTTGATTTTCCAGCCAGCCAATAATTTTTTCAGCTTCTACAAAACCGGTTGTGGCAAGTTCCACACTGTTGACACCGTTATATGCCATATCCAGAAATAATACCTGATGGGCAGTTGAAAAAGAATTAAATATTTTTTTGTCCCATTTTTCAAGATGTTGCTTATACCAGTCTACATTTTTTAAACCTTTACCTTTTTTGCCTAAGAAGTCGTCCAGTGCCAGAAGAATTCCGGTATATGCAGTTTGCCCTGCTATCTTAACGTATTCAGAATCCTGATAATAACCATTTTCCTTAAATGCTTTTTCACGAAGAATTTGTTTTGCGTTATCGATATGGCGCTTGGCTTCTGTTATGCTGTTCATTCTGTTGATGTTATTGGTGATTCCGATTTGTAATCAAACACTTTTAAATTACGTACAAAAGTAGTAGGATATTTGGTGCCAGAATGAAGAGTAACACAAATAATATCTAAAACGTTTTTTAACTATTCATTAAATCCTCAATTTCTTCCGCTTCAATTGGAATATTGGCCATTAAATCTATGTTTCCATCGACAGTAATCAGAATATTATTTTCCAATCTGATTCCTAATCCTTCTTCCTTTATATATATACCTGGTTCACAGGTTAAGACCATGCCCGGTTCGAAACGGCGGTATTTATTTCCGACATCATGAATTTCCAGTCCAAGAAAATGAGAAGTTCCATGCGGGAAATATTTTTTGTATGCCGGCCAGTCAGGATCTTGTTTGGAAATATCTTCTTTGGTGATCAGCCCAAGTCCGATTAATTCGCTTTCCATAATTTTGCCCACTTCCAAATGATATTCATCCCAAATATTACCTGTTACCAGCATACTTTTGGCAGATTTGAACACGCGCAGTACGGCATCATACACTTCACGCTGACGCTTGGTAAAACGGCCATTTACCGGAATACTCCTGGAAAGATCCGAACCATAATTGGCGTATTCTGCTGCAACGTCCAAGAGCAGAACATCGCCATCTTTGCATTGTTTGTTATTCTCAATGTAATGTAAAACGCACGCATTGGAACCGGAAGCGATAATGGGAGAATAGGCAAATCCGGCCGATCGGTTTCTGATAAACTCATGAATCAGTTCTGCTTCAATCTCAAATTCCTGAACACCGGGTTTTACAAATTTCAGTAATCGATCGAAACCCAGTTTGGTAATATCACAAGCCTTTTGCATTAATGCGATTTCTGCGGGTTGCTTTATTGCACGCAACTGATGCATTAGGGGAGCAAGTCTTACAAGCTGGTGAACCGGATATTTTTCCCTGAATTCTGCCACATATCTGGCTTCCCGGGTTTGTACTGTTGAACTGTTACGCGTATGTTCATTAGTATTGAGATACACATTTTCGGCTTCGAAAACAATCCCGCCAAAAATAGTTTCAAACTGATGTGTCCAATATATTGACTTAATTCCGGAAACTTCCCGTGCTTGTTCTTTCGTCAGTTTTTCTCCTTCCCAAACTGCAATCAGCTCATTGGTTTCACGGACAAACAATACTTCACGGAATTTTTCATCCGGATGATTTGGAAAAATCAGCAGAATTGTTTCTTCCTGGTCAACTCCGCTTAAATAAAACAAATCAGTATTTTGCCTGAATCCCATTGAACCGTCGCCATTGGTAGGCATAATGTCGTTGGAATTGAGAATAACCAACGACTTCGGTTTCAATAATTCTGAAAGACGCCGACGATTTTCGATAAATAGTGATTTATCAATAGGAGAATAACGCATGTGCTTAAATTTTGTAACTGGTAATTTATTTTGTAAAATTACGTTTATCTTGTTTAAATAATATTGTAAAAACTGTAAAATGAATTTCTGGATTATCTTCAAAAACGATAATCTTTAAATTAATTTAATAGAAATTTTATGATCTGCATTGCCTAACTATTCGTTATTTCATGAGAAGATTTTTTTTACTTGTACTCGTATTCGTTCCGCTTTTTTTATCTGCACGTCCTAAATATTGGATTTATTTAAAAAATAAAGACCTGAACACTACTCCTGCGGTATCTCCGCTGACTTTGGAAAACCGCCATAAATTGGGACTGGCAATTTCAGATGAAATGGATCTTCCAATAAGTAAGGAATATGAAACTTCTCTTCTTAAAAATTCGGTCAGCATTATTAACCGTTCTAAATGGCTGAATGCTGTTTCGGCAGTGATGACAAATGAGCAGGCAAACCAGATTCGTCAACTGGATTTTGTACAGGATGTAGTGCAGATCGATCCCGGATTTTATATAGCGAAAACGCAGCCAATTGAAAAAGCTCAAATGGCGCCGGTGATGTCCCAGGTTCAGGCCAATGCCTTTTTGAAAGAAGGAATTACAGCCAAAGACGTTACAATCGGAGTGATTGATGCCGGATTTTATGGTGCAGATTCTTCGCTTTCACTGACACAGATATTTAATAATAAAAGAGTTTTAGGAATTCGTGATTACGTAAAACCTGGCCGACCGGGTGATTTGTTGTTCAGTACAGCAGAATCGTTTTCGGATATGCATGGAACAGAAGTTCTTGCAGCGATTTCCGGGATTGATCACAAAGAACAGATACAATATGGTATGGCCATGAACGCTAAGTTTTACCTGGCCCGCACAGATTATTCACTTCGGGAATATCGCGGCGAAGAGGACAACTGGATTGCGGCTATGGAATGGATGGATAGCCTGGGTGTTCGTTTGATCAATACATCTTTGGGTTATGCAAAAGGATTTTCAGACCCAAAAGAAAATTATATGCCATCACAAATGGACGGTAAAACCAGCGCAATAACACGTGCTGCACAAATTGCTTCTGACAAAAAAGGAATTATGCTGATTGTTTCAGCCGGAAATGAAGGCGATGATAAAGGTTGGGGAATTGTATCTGCTCCTGCGGATGCAAAAGGCGTTTTATCGATTGGGGCTACGAATGCAAAACTTTGGAACCGGATTGGTTACAGTAGTATCGGGCCAGAATTTTTATCTTACATAAAACCCAATGTTTCCTGTTTTTCTCTTTACGGGACTTCATTGTCGGCGCCGGTAATTACCGGATTTGCTGCTTGTTTGTTACAGGTTAATCCAAAACTGACAAATAAAGAACTGATCGATTTGATCGAAAAATCGGCTCATTTATATCCTTATGGCAATAATTTTGTTGGATATGGTGTTCCATTGGCTTCCCGTGCACTTGCTTTGGCAAAAGCGCCATACATGCCCAACAATTCAAAACATATAATGGCAAAGGGCCGCAATTGTGAAGTTGAAGTGACAGTTACGGATCCTTTGGTTGCGATTTACAGAAAGAAAAATGCCAAAGATGTTCTGTCTCAGCAGGTAGCTAAGGTGCAGAATGGTAAAATTTTACTTAAACGCCAGAACAATGAGCGTTTTACAACGATTGATCTGAAAGACTCTGTGATCGAGGTAGAATGGAATTAATTTGTATTGGTTAATTTTAAGTTTAATTCAATTTACTACGATAATTTTATGGCTGAATATAATACGCTCACAGAGACCATGGAAGCGCTTCGGGAGGAAGGATATACAGAAGATTTTAACTTAAAAGAAAATCATATTGAATCTCAGTCCGGTAATTTTCAAATTTTGCATCACGAATTTGAAATTGATAAATTTTTTCGTTTTGAAGGAGATACAGATCCGGCAGATGAATCAATTCTCTACGCAATTTCTTCCCTTAAATACAATTTGAAAGGTGTTTTGGTCAATGCTTTTGGAATTTACAGCGATCCGATTGCTGACGAACTGATGAAAAAACTGTCATTTAACACTTAGTAGAATCTCATACAGGAAATTTTGTGTTTAGCCGGAAAATGATGCGTTATCGAGCACATTTTCTGGTTTTTCAATTTAATTCATCGACTTTTCATCAGTTTTATTTATCTTTATTGCGTTGATTTTAGTTTTCACCGGGCTGATACTGAGCTGATATTAATTGAATTCCATAATCCAATCACCAAAACCTTAATCATAATGAATACATCACGACGAGACGTTTTAAAAATGGCTGGCGTGGCACTGGCAGGCAGCGCAATTCCGACAATTACCATTTTAAATCCTAACCGTGCGTTTGCAGGCATAAATAATGAAACTTTAAAAGTAGGTTTGATTGGCTGCGGAGGACGTGGTTCAGGTGCTGCAAACCAGGCTTTAAAAGCAGATCCGAATGTAGTTTTACATGCAATGGGAGATATTTTTAAAGATAAACTGGACTCTTCTCTTGAAAATCTGACAAAGGTTCACGGAGCAAAAGTAAGGTGGACGACGGACATAAATTTATAGGATTTGATGCTTTCAAAAAGGTACTGGATTCGGGTGTTGATGTTGTGATTCTGGCAACTCCTCCGCATTTCCGTCCGGAACATCTGACTGCAACAATTAACGCAGGAAAACATGTATTCTGTGAAAAACCAGTAGCAGTTGATGCACCGGGTGTAAGAAAAGTATTGGAAGCTGCGAAGCTTGCCAAACAAAAAAACCTTTCTTTAATGTCAGGATTTTGCTGGCGTTATCACGAACCTAAACGTGCCAGTTTTAGCCGAATTCTTGACGGTGCGGTAGGTGATATTTCTGCCATATATAATACGTATGATACAGGTACACTTTGGTCTTTCCCAAGGGTAGCAGGATGGACAGACGCAGAATATGTATTGCGCAACTGGACTTATTACACCTGGCTGGCTGGTGATCATATTGTTGAACAGGCCGTGCACAGTATTGATATGATGTCGTGGGCTATGGGTGGAAAATTACCTATATCTGCTACCGGTACAGGCGGGCGTCAGGTTCGTACTGATTCTTTATTTGGTAATATATTCGACCATTTTGCAGTAACTTATGAATATGAAAATGGTGCAAAAGGATTCCATCATTCCCGTCAGCAGGCTAACTGTGAAAATAGTTATCTGGTAGAAACTCTGGGAACAAAAGGCAGGGCAATGGTTAATTGTGCAAGAAATGTACATGAAATATTTGGCCAGAATCCGTGGAAATATGATGGTGTTTCAAATGATATGTATCAGACCGAACACAACGAATTATTTGCTTCCATACGCAGTGGTAAATTAATCAATGACGGCGAAATGATGGCTCAAAGCACGCTTTTAGCTATTATGGGCAGAATGGCTGCTTATACAGGAAAACGTGTAACATGGGATGAAGCATTGAACTCAACCGAAAAATTAGGACCGGATACTTACAGTTTTGATATGAAACCGCCGGTAGTTGAAGTTGCCAAACCAGGTATTACCGCTTTTTCTTAACAATATATGCAAAGGAGAGATTTTCTTAAGAACAGCGCATTGGCAACTACTGTCGCGGCAGTAGGAACGGGTTCAGTATCAACAGCTATTGCTTCAGGTATTTATGTTGTACCAAAACCTGAGATAGGTAATTCTTTGGCCAGACCGATGGTGAAAAAAAGCCTGATGTGGGGGATGGTCAAGGAAGATTTATCAATCATGGACAAGTTTAAGTTACTGAAAGATCTTGGTTACGATGGTGTGGAGCTTGATTCTCCCGATAAACTGGATATGAAGGAAGTACTTGCAGCCAGAGATAAAACCGGTTTATTAATTCCGGGAACGATAAATTCCATGCATTGGAAACTGCCATTGTCCGACCCTGATCCAAAGAAAAGGGAGGAATGCGTAAAGTCAATCGAAAAGGCATTGTGGGATACAAAGGAATATGGCGGTACAACGGTTTTGGTGGTGCCCGGTGTTGTAAATGCAAGTGTCAGTTATAGTGAAGCATACGAACGCTCACATGCAGAGATCCAAAAGCTACTTCCTGTGGCTGAGAAAACGGGTGTAAAAATAGCTGTTGAAAACGTTTGGAACCAGTTTCTATTGAGTCCGATAGAGGCTGCACGATATATCGATGACTTTAAACATCCAATGGTTGGCTGGTATTTTGATGTAGGAAATGTGCTGCGTTACAGCTGGCCGGCTTCATGGATCGAGACTTTAAACAAACGTATTTTAAAACTGCATCTAAAAGAATACAGCTTAAAAAAGCAAAATGATCTTGGTTTGTGGAAAGGATTTGATGTAGAGTTTTTTGACGGAGATTGCAACTGGCCGGAAGTAAATATAGCGCTCCAGAAAGTCGGTTATTCCGGTTGGGCATCTGCGGAAGTTGCCGGTGGTGATAGAAAACGTTTACTGACTATCCGTGAGAAAATGGATGAGATTTTTAAGGCTTAAAATAGCTGATAGTTTAATGCAAAAGCCCGGTTTACGCCGGGCTTTTGCATTATAAAAGTACCAATATTATTACTTTTTCGTAGTCATTCTGTAACTCTTTAATGGCGTGATTTTCAATTCTCCATCTTCAACCATTACTTTTTTATATTCTTTAAATTCATTTTCTTTCCCTTTGAAACCGATAATACAGGAAAGATCTTCTGCTCCTTTTTTCAACTCCACAACAGGCTGAATTCCTAGATTAGGAATATAAAGCGTATCTTCCACCCGCAGTTCTTTGTACTGAATTTTTAACAAATATTTAAAAGTCATAGGTGTTTCAAAAGCCTCGACAGCAAATTTCCAATTATTAAGTTTGTCTTTGTCAGCCACTGGTTCGCTGTAACTGGCTGCCGCCTCTGTTTTTACTTTTTCTCTAGTTTCTGAAATTGTATTACTCTCATCTTCACCGGAATCGGTTTGTTTGTTACACGAAAGCATTGCAAAAACGAGTAATAATGGCCAGTATTTTTTCATAAATAAAATGATATATTCTTCAACAGTGAAGAATAAAGATAGAAAGCTCTGCCCATTAACCTAAATTTTTTATAGAAAAAGCATCAGGTTCCAACCTCATACAATATCCTGCAATTGAAAATTGAACATTGAATTTGAAAATTGAGCATTAATCTGAACCGAAAAATTTATCAATTTTTAAACCCCGCTAACTTCCTCCAAATGCTGTTCTCTGTATTCCTTCTTGACAATTTCAGCAGTTTTATGCTCTCCTGTATGGCTCCATCCTGGCGGCATAAACATGTATAATATTTTGTTTTTGATACCAGGGGCATGATAAACGTCTTTTGCCAAAACCACAATTTCTCCAAAATATGCATCCATGAAATCTCCTTTTTTCATTGGACGCGAAATTCCATACTCAATCTCAATATTTCTTTTTTCTTCCTGTAATGTACCAAATGCTCTATCCCAGACATTGAGCAGATTACAGAAATTGGTATCCATATAAAGCGGATTTTTGGCATGATGCACCCTGTGATGAGACGGCGTAAGAATGATTTTATTCATAAAACCAAGACGGCCATCTTTCAATACATTTTCGCCAACATGAATAAAGGCACCCCATGTTCCGTCAATAAACATGATTAAAAATAATAAAGGTGGGTTGACACCGAGCAGAATACATATGGTTGTCCGGATGACATCAGCATAAGGCGCTTCCAGAAAAAAGTGTGCATAGGTGACCGACAGGTTCATGTATTCGGGAGCATGATGTGTAGAATGCAGGCACCAGAATAACCGGACTTTATGACCAAAATAATGATATACAAAATGAGCCAGTTCCCAGACAACATATCCATATATAAACCAGTACCAGGTCAGTTCCGTTTTGAAAATAGCATAAGGTTCAAATAAGCCAATGCATAATGCAACCATTGCAATGGAAATAAACCTGGAAATGAACCGGTTAAAAATATAAGTGAAAAGAGAAATTTTATATTGGGAAAAAGTATAACGCCTGTAAAACAAACTTCGGATTATTTCTATAAACAATAATATAGGAATGAACGGCCCCACCACCGATTGTATCCCTTTTTGCGTTAGCAGCGCTTCGTAGTTTTCTGTTCTGACAATTTCAAGAAGTTCATGATAATTGAAAAAACCTGTAAATTCTTTAAAAATTGCTTCAAGGAATTCCATGATTTCATGCAGATAAAGTTTGTATTAATAATATTTTAGAAGACAGAAAAAGCATTAATCTACCTCTGGTTCTGATCGTTATAATTGTATTAATCATGCGTTATAAGCTTATATAACGTATTCTCATCTATTTATGCTATTTTACATCCTAATTGAATTTTCGTTTTTTCAAACAATATTTACCTGCTCCTATGTTTAAAAAATTACTCTGTTATCTGGTTTTCCTGGTAGGACTAAATCCTGTTTTTTCTCAGAAATCTTCCGAAAAAGAAAAGCCAAAAGAAGAGAAATTCGAAGAAGGAAAGCCTGTTTCTTCCCGTATACTTCAAAATGACAAACAATTTGTAACCAAAGGCGAAGCAACAATTAAGGGACAAAAAGTGCCTTACACAGCAACCGTTGGAAGTTTGCCGGTCTGGAATGAGGAAGGGCAGGAAATTGCAGGTGTATTTTTTAATTATTTTCAGCGCACGGATGTCACTAATCAAGCTACAAGACCATTGGTATTTTCATTTAACGGAGGCCCGGGAACCGCTTCTGTATGGATGATGATTGGTTATACGGGTCCGCGTATACTGAATGTAGACGACGAAGGTTTTCCTGTTCAGCCTTATGGAATGAAGGATAATCCCAATTCGATTCTTGATGTTGCTGACATTGTTTATATTGATCCTGTCAACACCGGTTTTTCCAGACCTGCAAACAAAGATGTTCCGGGAAAGCTTTTTTATGGTGTCAGTGCAGATATTAAATATCTGGCCGACTGGATTAATACCTTCCTGAGCCGATATAACCGCTGGGCTTCTCCAAAATATCTGATTGGTGAAAGTTATGGAACTGCCCGTGTTTCAGGACTTGCTTTGGAATTACAGCAAAGTCACTGGATTTATTTGAACGGTGTTATTTTGGTATCTCCAACTGATCTGGGAATTGAAAGAAGCGGACCTGTGGAAGCGGCTCTGAAATTGCCTTATTTCGCAGCCACCGCCTGGTATCACAAAGCTTTGCTACCGGAATTGCAGCAGAAAGATCTAACGGATGTTTTACCCGAAATAGAGAAATTTACTATTGAAGAATATTTGCCTGCTATTGCAAAAGGAGGAACGCTGAGCGAAGCCAAAAGAAAGGAAATTGTGAGTAAAGTTTCCCGTTATTCCGGACTTTCTGAAAAGTCTGTAAGTCAGCAGAATCTGGATATTCCTGTTAATTTTTTCTGGAAAGAACTTTTGCGTGATAAAGGTTTTACCGTTGGTCATCTTGACTCGCGTTATCGCGGAATTGACAATAAAGATGCTGGTGACGGACCGGATTACAATGCAGAACTTACTTCCTGGTTACATTCATTTACACCGGCTATTAATATTTACCTGCGTGAGGAATTGAAATATAAAACCGATCTTAAGTACTACATGTTTGGCCCTGTGCATCCATGGGATCGCAGCGGAAATAAAACAGGAGAAAATTTGCGTGATGCCATGCTGCAAAATCCTTATTTGCATGTATTAGTGCAATCCGGTTACTATGATGGAGCTTGTGATTATTTCAATGCAAAGTATAATATGTGGCAAATGGATGCAGGCGGAAAGCTGAAAGACAGAATGGACTGGGTTGGCTATCGGAGCGGACACATGATGTATTTGAGAAAACCTGATATTGCAACAAGTAATGAAGATTTGAGGAAATTTATTGAAAAAACCATAACTAAAAAAGGGCAACCGGCAAAGTATTAAGCAGTCGGCTTTCAGCAGCCGGCAGTCGTGGGTTCGTCCAAAATTGATCTGAGATTTAGTTACTTTATACTGTTTACTTAAAACTTCCTGTCTGCTGTAAACTGTTTACTAAATCTTAATTTACTAAAAACTTACCGTTTACTTAGAACTTATAAATGGCTTTAAACTACATTTTCGTTGCATTTTTTGTAATTGCCTTCGGGATTGCAACGCTTAAATTTATCCTCACAGGAGATGTCCAGACATTTAAAGCAATTACCGAAGGAATGCTGGAAATGGCAAAAATTGCGGTAATGGACATCGCTTTACCTCTGACAGGTATCATGACATTTTTTTTAGGGATATTGAATGTCGGTGAAAAAGCAGGAATTATTAATGGTCTTGCACGTTTTATCGGTCCGTTTTTTAATAAACTTTTCCCGGAAGTTCCCAAGGATCATCCGGCGAACGGGCAAATGATCATGAATTTTTCGGCTAATATGCTTGGGCTGGACAATGCTGCTACACCATTTGGACTAAAAGCCATGCAAAGTCTGCAGGAACTGAACCCGAATAAAGACACAGCTTCCAATGCGCAGATCATGTTTTTGGTATTGCACACGTCCGGCCTTCAGATTATCCCTTTGTCGATCATTGCCCAGCGTGCCATTTTAGGAGCTGAAAGTCCGTCGGATGTATTTATTCCATGTGTAGTCGGGACTTATATTACAACGGTAGCAGCGATGTTGATTACTGCATCCTGGCAACGTATTAATTTGTTCAACAGGTCTATTATGCTTGGGCTCGGATCGGTGACAACAGTTATGGCGTTGTTACTTTGGTATCTTTCTACTTTGCCAAAAGAGCAGATTGAAACCATTTCAATTGTTACCGGAAACTCCATTTTACTTGGAGTTATAGCAGGTTTTTTGTTTTGGGGATTGATAAAAAAAGTAAATGTTTTTGAATCTTTTATTGAAGGCGCAAAAGGTGGTTTTATAACAACGGTAACGGTAATTCCTTATTTGGTTGGACTTCTTGTAGCTATCAGCGCTTTCCGGAATTGCGGCGCCATGGATTATCTGATCGACGGACTAAAATGGTTATTCTCTTTTTCAGGACTCAATACTGATTTTACAGATGCATTGCCTGTGGCTTTAATGAAGCCGTTGAGTGGGAGTGGAGCACGGGCGTTAATGATTGACGCAATGAAAGAATTTGGGCCCGATTCCTTTGTCGGACGTCTCGTTTGTATTTTTAATGGATCAGCAGATACTACTTTATATATCGTTGCACTTTACTTCGGTTCTGTTGGAATAAAAAATACCCGTTACGCCATAGTTGCAGGCCTTGTCGCTGACCTGATTGGTGTACTGGCCGGTATCTGGCTTGGATATTTATTTTTCCATTAATTTTATACCAAAGAAATTACCCTTTTACCTACTTATGCAACCGTCCGTACAAAATGGATGGTTGTTCTTTATTGTATCATGTAATATTGATTATCAAACTTATTTAAGCCAATGATTAAATCGTTACGAAAATCCGTATTTCTTGCATTCGTGGTTATTGGATTTACCTCGTTTCAGACTGTTTTCGGACAAGCAAAAGTGCAGCAGCCACCCAATACTTATTCACTTGAAGACTGTATCCGCCAGGCTCTGGAAACAAATCCACAAGTAAAACTTTCTGAATTACAGGTGCAAACCAATGCAAATGTTTTTCAGCAATCACGCTGGCAGCGTTGGCCAAGTCTTAGTTTCAGTGCCGGCCAGGGATTTAGTTCAGGTCGTAACATTGACCCTTACACCAACGTTTATGTACAGCAAAGCGTTAATTCAAACAATTTTCAGTTAGTTTCCCAGGTTATTCTTTTCAATGGGTTCCAATTGCAAAATGCTGTCAAAAGAAATGATATTAACTTAAAAGCAAGTCAGAAAGACTTGGATGCTGCCCGAAATGATTTAATGCTTAATGTGGCATTATCATATTTACAGGTAATTACCAACGAAGAGCTGATCGATGTGGCGAGCCGTCAGGTTGATGCATCCGTACTTCAGGTGGAACGTACAACCAAGCTGGTTCAGGCTGGTACTACGGCAGAAAGTGGTTTGCTGGATTTGAAAGCGCAGCTTGCCAATGACGAACTTACGTTGGTAAATGCTCAGAACAACCTGGAAACAGCCAAATTGAACCTGAAACAATTGATGAACATGCCTGGTAGCGAGCAAATTGAAGTTGTAAAAATTCCTGTTGCAGACCCAACCTTGCAAGCTTATGATGCTACGATCCAGCAGGTTTTTGATACGGCATTAAGTAATCTTCCACAAATGAAAGCTGCCGAACTGCGTGTTGAGTATGCTAAAAAAACAGTTGAAATTGCCCGCGGAGCAGGTATGCCGACTTTATCTTTAAACGGAGGAATTGGTACTGCATTTTCGAGTGTTGCTCCAAAACAGCGTTTCATTGCAGATGGTACGGGAAGCACGACTATTATGGTTCCTTCTACAACAAATTTTGTTCAGTATGGTGATGTTACAGTGCCTGTTATTCAAAGAGTTACTACTCCCAATGGTTCTATTCAAGATTTTGGTTACTTTAATCAGCTGGATGGGAACAGAAATACATCGGTTAACTTAAATTTAAGGATTCCGATTTTTACCAATTTTCAGGTAAAATATAATGTTGCAAATGCAAGAATACAGCAAAAAAATACGGAATATCAGGCGCAGCAGGTTCAGCTTACGATTCGTAAAAATGTAGAGCAATCTTATATTGATATGAATAATGCCGCCAAGCGTTACTCTGCACAGGCCAATCAGGTACAGGCGTTAGCGGAGGCTTTTCGTGTAGCTCAGGTTCGGTTCGATGCAGGAGCAATTAATTCTGTTGAATATAATATTGCGAAAGCTAACCTGGACAGGGCTAATTCAAACCTGATCCAAACCAAATACGATTACGTTTTTCGTACCAAAATCCTGGATTTTTACATGAACCGGCCATTGTCTGATTTTTAATCAGGAATAGGTCAATGGATTTATGTGTAGAAAATTTAAATAATGGCAATCAAGTTACTCTTTACAAACAACTGTAATCAATATAAATATGGCGCGTAAATCTTCAAAACGAATATGGTGGATTACCGGAATTGTACTCGTACTTCTGATGGCCGGATTATTCGGGGCCAAGCAGGCCGGATACATTGGAAAGCCAAAAACCACGGAGGTGGAATACACAAATGTAAAGCGTAACGATATTATTGAACGTGTTAGCGCCTCGGGTAAAGTGCAGCCGGAAGTAGAGGTAAAACTAAGTCCTGATGTCTCCGGTGAAATTATCAGTTTGAATGTAGCGGAAGGTGATTCGGTTGTAAAAGGCCAGTTACTTTTGAAAATACGTCCTGACAATTACGAGTCTTTAATGGCACGTGCACAAGCAGCCGTTAATTCCAGCAAAGCCAATTTCGAACAAACCAAAGCAATGGTTTCTCAGTCTGAATCACGGTTAATTCAGGCCAAAGCAAATTTTGAAAGAAACAAAAAATTATTTACTGATAAAGTAATTTCTGCTGCCGATTTCGAAACATTTGAGTCGAATTACAACGTTGCCCAGCAAGATGTTGCTTCTGCAAAAGCTAATGTTTCGGCTGCTATGTTTAATATAAAAAGTGCCGAAGCAAGCATGAAAGACGCTGCTGAAAATTTAAGAAAAACCAGTATTTTTTCACCTGTCAGCGGTATTATTTCCCTTTTGAATGTAGAAGAAGGCGAACGTGTTGTAGGAACTTCTCAAATGGCAGGTACTGAAATGATGCGTATTGCCAATCTGAGAAATATGGAAGTTCGTGTTAATGTAAATGAAAACGATATTGTCCGTGTTTCCATTGGAGATACTGCTGAAATTGACGTGGATGCATATAGTTCGTCAGGAAGAAAATTCAGAGGAATTGTAAAAGAGATTGCCAATACAGCCGCCGGCCTGGCAAGCTCCACAAGTACTTCTGCAAGTAGCGCTTCGGCTGATGCGGTAACTGAATTTGAAGTGAAAGTTAAAATTCTGAATGAATCGTTCAGTGATCTAATGGCTACCCGCTCTAAAAAATCGTATCCTTTCAAGCCGGGTATGACGGCTTCGGTTGAGATTATAACAGATCGGAAAAACAGCGTAATTTCTGTACCGATTGCAGCTGTGACTACGAGAAATAACAAGCCGGTGGTAACAGAAGCGAAAGATGGACCGCCGTCTAATGAAGTCGTGGCAGATAATGATAAATTAAAAGGAAAGAAAGAAGAAGCAATAAAGGAAATCGTTTTTGTTGACGTGAAAGGAAAAGCAGAGATGAAAGAAGTGAAAACAGGCATCAGCGATTTTGACAATATTGAAATATTATCAGGTCTTAAAGAAGGTGATCAGATCATTTCCGGACCGTACATAGTAGTATCCAAAAATCTTAATAATGGTGACTTAGTTGAAAAAAAGAAGCAGGTAGAGAAAAAAGACGAGAAAAAATCAAATGAAAATTAGAAACAGTTCGTTGTAACTACGTAATAAGTTCGATTTAGTTTAGGTTAAAAAAAGAAAATCCTTGCGGCCTTGCTGCAAGGATTTTTTATTTGGGCTGCTGGGATGAATATATTAAATATTCTAACTGATAGATTTAGCCTAACTTTACGGGTTCAGTAGCTTTCTAAAAGAAACACCATGGGCATATTTGATCCTGACAGACATGATAATCTGCTTAATATTGTTGATTTAGATCAACTTAATGAATACGAAGCGCTTGGTGTTATTCGGGCAGAAAATTACATACTTGATTTAGATATTGACTTTGTTTTCGATACAAGATTGATATTAGATATACATGTTCTTGTATTTGGCGAATTATATGATTGGGCGGGGAAGTGGCGAACGCAGGATACTAATATCGGTATTCTTAAAGAACGGGTTCCGTATGCTGCAGTAGAATATGCAGAACAAGTGAATTATTTCAAAAATAATATAACTTCTAAAGACAGATTAATTGAATGTCTGAGTTATACACATCATCGATATACTCAAATTCATCCGTTTAATAACGGAAATGGAAGGACCGCCAGATTAATAACTGACCTTATTTCCAAAACAAACGGTTACCAAAACATTCAGTTATATGTGCAGGATAGTGGAAATAGTAGAGAAATATATAAAGCTGCATTAAAGGCAGCCGATAATTTTGATGATTCCATTCTGAAAAATTTAATTGCTGATCAATTAAGATCTTTGTAATGCTTTTAATTTTTTCTCTCCTTCTACTATTTCGTAAAGCTGTTCAATTTTAGCAAATTCAATGCCTTGATCCTCTAATTGCATGGTGCCATATACAGACTTAGTCACCATTTTTTTTACAAAGTCCGGGTCATTCAATGCTTTATATTTTTGCCTTATCGTCATTTCAATTAATATTTTTGAATGAAAGAATTCTTACGAAGATAGTAATTCTTTCATTGATTTTTGATGCTGTTATTTATAAAGTTAATACACGTTCTTAGTATCAATCATAAATAACCTTCTAAAATTAAAGCCGAATAAATTGGTTGAAATGAAAATTTAAGGTAAAATTTGGAATTGCAAATGGAATAGCTCCCTGTTGCTAAAATTCCGGGTAAGTTAGTAAACACCAATCATGAGTTTTTTAAATAATACAAAAATAGCCGTTATCGGAGGAGGAAGTTGGGCGACAGCGCTGATCAAGATTTTATGTGAACAGCCGCACGTGCAGATCCGTTGGTGGCTCCGGAATCAGGATGATATCAATCACATTCGCAAATTCCATCATAATCCCAGCTATCTGAGCGATGTGGATTTGTCACCCAAAAAAATCAAGGTTTTTGAAAAAACCATTGATGCTGTAAAAGGAGCTGATTATATCATTCTGGCTGTTCCTGCCGCTTTCGTACAGGAATCTTTACAGGATTTAACAGAAAAACATTTAAAAGGAAAGCGAATTGTTTCGGCCATCAAAGGAATGATTCCGAATGAAAATATTTTAGTTACCGACTGGATCGCTGAAAAATTTAAA
>Ga0247734_1000622_pt1 | contig 29656 bp, 36 predicted proteins | sample UWRJL103311B2_FD_180933 | JGI IMG/M metagenome (GOLD analysis project Ga0247734, IMG submission 180933) | Plant litter microbial communities from Arlington Agricultural Research Station in Wisconsin, United States - UWRJ-L103-311B-2 | ecosystem: Environmental > Terrestrial > Plant litter >...
CACCAAGAGGATGGATGATATGATATGATATGATACTCGAGGAAAACGAGCCACGCTCCTGTGTGCTTACCATACATCAACCGCTTCCTTACTCCGTGGTCTCGCACCAATTACGTATTCTCGTACACCCTCAATAGGCAAGAGCGTAGGCCGTGCGGTAACCAAGTACAAAGTAAATCCAGCACCAAACAACAAGGCATATATTCCGTACACCTTGCCACCTCACTGCACAATTGTACAACTGTACTTATTGTACCGACGGTACCTGTGCCACCTATTTTGCCTGTTGTACGGAAGCAGGCCAATAATCCGGGGGTGCACCGTTGGAACTGGCATCGGAAGTGCAGGATGTTGCATCACTGCGGCTCACCGGGCTTGCTTATGTTGAGGCAGGTCTTGATGAGGTGGGATTGTTGACCAAAGTCAGAGGCGGACCCGAGTAAGATCAGCCCTAAAGATACTTAGTTTGATCTAGGCTTCCATGAAATTCGATCCCGCTCTCTCACTCCGCTCTATCAATCTCAAAGCCATCAGCATACACATAACCTACCACCCGCGTGAATTCTCGGGTGACAAATCCACGCACTTTGGTATGGGTTGCCTACAGAGTATGGTTCGGCAACCTAATGGCTACAATTGGAACATGACCATTGCTATATCGCCATGGTGAGATCAGGGTTGCATACATACAGTATCCACGCAGGTAACCTTATAAGTCGCCGACATTCACCAGTCGAAGTCGGAGATGATTGACAATGTTCGTATCTGTTAATTCCCGTAGTTTAGAGGAGTATGAGATGTTCATTGTAGAAACCAAAATGGGGACTGGGTACGGTCATGAGTTAGAAGGTACATATTCTTCTGTAAGAGCGACGAGGCGTTGAGCCCTTTGAGTCGTTGAGTCTGTGTGCCGCAATGTGACATATACATATACGCCATTCCGTGAACTTTGCCCTCATCTATGATTCGCTGTCAACCACTACTGACCATCCTCTCAATCCCGGTCCACCCAGCTCGATTTCGTCTGAATAGTGTCTCGCACCTAAGCCAACATTTGGTCATACGCCTAAGGAACTTATGTTAGCACAAGGAGCTTGTTAGGAAGCTAAGTGTTGGACTTGCGGAAGTATCTTCATTATTGAAGAGCTCTTGCTCTCCAATTACCTGCTATTTAGTCGCCGGACTTGCTGTACATAACTCAATTATATTCTGTAATACATACCGCTTGCCGCTAAACCTGGCTTTGAGTTGATCGAAGTTCATTGAAGCCAGGACCAAAGTCCCCTGATACCTATTAGATGTGGTTGAACAGTCAGTCTATGGATAAAGCTCGGTGAAGTCAGATGACGACAATCTCAAGGGGTGGAAGAAAACAAACAGATGCTTCCAATTCCAAATATTGCTAACCTTCGGAGTATCGCTGCGGTCAAACCCCTCAGGAGAAAGTGCTCACTTCAGAGTGCATGATATGGTTGCAGGATCCTGAGCATAATCAAGTGATATATAGAGAAAATATCTCTTTTTCCTAAGTTTCAGTCATTCCTGCTAGCCTCGAGTACTGCTTCGTACTGAGAACTTCTCAGATTGTTCCACTAGCTAGGATACAAGTGTGCGTACCTCCTTGGTTCCTCTCTGCGCCAGGATCGTAGAAAGAACTGCGTCTAGGATATTCATATCGATGACTTCCTCCTCTCCAATCGAGAAAGCTGCAAACATCTCCGTGTACCCGCTTTCACTTTCAGTTAGGGGTAAAACGGTGAAAAGACCAAGGGTTTGAGCATGTGCTGGAGGCCATCACGCCTATTCTTGAATATTCATTCTTTATCCTCTAGGATTCTTTTCTGACAAGATTCACTTGAAGACACATCCAACGCTGCCTGATCCTCAAAGATCCAAGTTTCCTTGATGATCGTCAGCATTGTCAAGACTTGCTTCCAGGCATAGTATTTCGTTCCCTCGGTAAGCGTTTGTAGCAGTTGAAGAACATCTGATGCCGTAGCGTTCGTATGTCTTTATCTAGCTATTGCTAAAGCTTCGGACAAAATATTGATTTTGTCTTCGAGGGGGAGCAGCCCAGCGTTTGAATTCTACCCAAGTGTTTGGAGATGGCCGTGGTGTATATGATACTCCGTAGCATCCACCATGCTTGGGATTGGGTTTATAGAAGTTGATTTGGAGCTTCAATTTCAGCACTACAGTCATAGAGCGTGTACTGGTTCTCTCCTTTCTCGCTTAGTCGACCTAATGAGAGGCTTCAGGATGGTTACTGCAGTTAGTAATTATATGGTGAGATGGAATTGGAAGATAATATGTAACACTCACGGTAGAGTATTTTATTATCTTGCTCAGCTATAGTGCCGTGCTGGAGAAGCCGATGCTGCTCTACCTTTATAGCACCTCTTGAAAGAGCTTCAGTGATATTGACAGCCGGATATCCGACGTTCCTTGCAAACATATACGTTATCCGATCAACATCTTTGCCACTTACGTAGCTTAGCGATGTCTACAGGTCAGTGGTTTGCGTGGCCTCGTATGCATGCTTCTTGAACTAGTGCTGTTTATAGAAGCGAAAGTTAGCACCATGGGAGTTCATCTAAAAGCAATTAGACTTGGGGCTTATGCGTGGCATAGTGCTCAGCATTTGAACATATTACCCCACATTGCATATGTTCCCCTTTAGGAATATGTCAAAATCCAAGAAACTAAATATCATTTCTACGACGACAGAGCATCTACTACATGAGACAACATCGAAAATATGGTCGGTGGCTTTGAGAACCGACACCCCAACTGCATGATAAGCATGGTTTGAATCTAGTCGAGGACTAAATTAGTACGCGTTAAATGTGAACTCTTGCTACATTTGCCAATCAAGATTGAGTGTTTCAAAAGTGTACATCCCAGCCGAATCTGCGAAAACTTCGTTCAGCCATATCCCATCCCAGAAACCCATTGTCACTAAATTTCCGAACCATTGATAGCAAGTTCAGGAACTAAGATAGAAGCGGTTTGGTTGAGGACGATAGTGGTGCTCTTCTATTTCGCTATACGGAGTATTGAGCTCGTAGTTAGAACCGAACAGTTTATTGTGTGCAACACCTTCTGGCACAATGAAGTCATGGAATTTCTCACACTACCAATTAGTAGCTTGCGTTGAATGTGACGAGTACCCGGGTTTTCCATCGCGCCCTGCGCTGTCGTCATAGCAATGTGATTAATTTGGGGAAGTGGGAAATCGACGTTGAATACAACTTCGAAACCCCTAGAATCCTTGCAGCCAATTCTAGATAGCAATGACAATGATCTATGTTGCGATCTCAGGGGTGCGGCGACAACTCCTATCGGCACTAGAGAATTTATCCTTCTCAATCATATTGAATCCACTGATTGCAAAGGCCTCGAACCCCAATGTTTAAAGTCAAAGGACTTTTGAGCAATCTAGACTAGGTTAAGCCAACACAGCTTTCACTGTAATGTATAGGACGTATTGTCATTTATAATTTTGAGCAATTCGGTGAAAGAATGGCTCCAAAATTTGACCCAAACGAAGACTGTACAGTACTTAGCTCAAGTGGGATGTGGCAAAGGTTATCCACATATAAAGAAACTAGGACGTACTCCATAATTCCGAGTTTTGAAGAATACTTTGCATTGACTAAAATGTGACAGATGAATTCCGTCACTAAACTGGTCTAAGTACGGACTGACTCTGCGATTCTCTTTGCTATTTCATTCGCTGGAAGTTGCAATACCATATTCTACTTGTCAAAATATAGCCTAATCTCAAGGCTTCGTTGCGTCTTTGAAAGAGGCATGAAACTAAAACCACTGTTAGTAAGACAAATTCGACTGATCCTCTAATAGCTTGCAAGTATACCATCTCTACACCTCCATTTTTCTCTCTCAATAAGCCAATATGTTTCGCAAATAGCTCCGTTTCTCGAAACTCCATATGTTTCTCCTTGCTCTCCCACCCAAACAACAAAACTGCTGCTTTCCCTTCCTGTGAACCGTCCCTTGGCCGGGTAATTTGTTCTACAACTTCCCCAGTGGCATAGCCAACAAAACCTTTGGGTTTTCCAGTGTCCACGGCCTGGGAAAAGGCATTAAGGTTCTGTATGAAACCTTCTTCCACGTTATAAAATGTAGCAACTTCAACGCAAGGTGCTTTGGTAAGAATATTAGGCGGGAACGGTCTCATCTCTATATGATGGAGAGCTGCTCCATCCATGATCTCCCCAAGCTTTTCATTGAAAGGTCCATATTCAGGGCTGTTGATGAATTTATTATGCTTGTCCAGACTTGTCCAATCTACGGAAGTTAGCACATGAGATGTTTTCGAGGGCAAAGCTTAACTTACCAATGAGTAGCATTAATACTTTTTGATTTTCCAACTGACGGCCGTATCGCTGCCCAACGAAACCGTCCTGTCTAGCTAAGGTCAAGAGCGTGTCTTTCCATACTTGTGATTCTGGTCGTGGGGAGTTGAAATCTACCCCAGTTTTGAGATTGATGTAAACTATCTCTGTAACTGGTTGAGCCATTTTATATCATACAGTTGGACAAACTCTCTCTAATTACAAGCTAAGTATGGAAACTGTATGTATGTATTTACAATCTAAAAGGAAAGGGCTATCAATAAGTGGGGTTCCCGAGTAAGTGCAAAGCGGGGCTAACTGAAAATCACCAAACCAGTGACTGATATGTAAGCAGGTTCACTAAAATTGGGCAGCCCGTGGATCATCGTGGCATTGGATTTCATTTGGATGGCAAAATAGATCTATGTCCCGTTTCACCCAAATGTCACGGTGGAAGAGTAGAAATGACCCGCCACCATCTTTTGATAGTCCCAGCACATGTTCCCGACACCCAGAAATGCGCCATAAAATCCCAAATGCAAATATGAATTCTTGAACCTGCTCAATTGGCGATCTTAGATGCGATGCTTCTCGCTCTCTGAGACAATGTTAGCTTTCTTTGGCTCGAAGATAATGAGGAATGACATACCAAGTCTCGAATATAGCATATACAAAGCCATCTGATTGCATTCAGCTGTACCAGTAATTGTTACCAGTCTTTCGTTGCTGTTATCCTGTGGCTCGTTGATCTTGATGACACTTCCACTAAGCTGGCGAATTTCGTTGATCTTTGCACCGCCCTTACCAATAATGGCTCCAACCATGTCATTAGGAATGAAAATTTGTTGGGTCAGTGGCTGTCCTGGAACCAAGCCCTGCATTGGTTGCGCAGGTGGACCAGCATGTGACTGAGGGCCACCGGGACCAGCAAGTTGAGGTTGCTGAGGTCCTACACCTCCATAACCAGCGACAACAGGCTGTTGGCCACCATAGTGCATAGGCACAGCTGGTTGTTGAGGTTGTTGAGGGGTTTGACCTTGGTAAGGTTGGCCATATGTATTGCTGGGAGTTTGGTGACCTGGACCACGATCGCCACGACCGCGGTGATTATCTGGATGGCCATAGTTTCCACCAGCTGGCTGAGGGACATATGGGACGACTTGCATACCGCCGGGAACAACTCCAGCTGGACCACCACTTCGAGATGCATACGCAGATGCAGCAGGACCTCCAAATCGCTCAGAAAGCTGCTCAAAAAGAGTGCTACCAACATAGTATGTCGCAATGTGGACTGCATCAGCAACACCAAGCACAACAAGGGAGCGTTCAGTAGACAGGGGGAGGGCTAGTTCGGATGCATTGAGACGAGCACCAGATGTTTCCTGAATCTCACGAATTCTGTTTCCTGCTTTGCCAATGATAGAGCCAATTAAGATATGCGGGATCAAAAGTCGGAGTGGATATGTTTTTGAGCTAGTATTGGAGGACGAGTCGAGGGGCTCGTTATTAATAGTGCGGATAATGAGACCGAAAGCCTGGACTATGTTAGGGATTTACAAAATGTAGTATAAGATATAGACCTACTTTGGCTACTGCATCAACAACACCACTAACTGTCAGAATTCTCTCTACGGCTCCTTTCTGGAAGTCGCTAACAGTGCACTTTGCACCTGACATCTTGCGGATCACTGAAACGTTCTCGCCACCTTTGCCGATGACGGTTGCTGCTTCCGCACTGGTAATGACTGCACGTATGTGAATCCATCCACTCTCATCTTGTGGAATATTGGAGGAAGAGCCTTTTCTGCGAGAGGCACCAGCACTTTCAGTTGTTTGTGGTATGGCTTCTTTGAATAAGATATCTCCTTGTGCATCTTTTGCGCCGTTCGTAGGTTCTGGTTTGGCTTCACCATTGGAGCTCACGATGGGCAATTCGACGGTTGCATCTTCTCCTTTGATGATCTTGTCAAGGGCAGGACGTTTGGCATCTGGCTGGTCAGAACCTGCAGAGGGAGATGAAGGGGTTTCGAGAGGTCGTTTTGTCGACTGCGTCGGTGCTGCTGGTGGAGGAGAGGCAGACATTTTTGCTATTGTTAATCTTCACTCAATCTGGAAAAGTGGTCGGGAAGGAGGTCGAGAACAAGTATTGATTGCGTTATGTACACCTGGGGGTCTTTTCGAAAGAAAACGTGCAGGTGGTGATGATCGGAGAGGAGTAGAGCGGTGCTTGAACAGGGGGATATTGGTGAGAAGGACGGGGAAGTGTTCTTGATAGAATAAACAGCAGGTTTTGAGTGGGAGTGAGGCTGCAAGAATAGGTGAACCAGTGCTCAAACCTTAGGGTCTAACAAATGACCAGATTCCTTCCTATCCCTATTCGTGCTTCTGTCGGAAGCGTATGCGAAGATCTGAGGTAGGATGATGGTTGAGATTCAGAGTCGTCTTGCTGGCTGCGTTGTCGGTTTCGGGTGCGGTAGCTTCGTCAATGACGAAGAAGGAGCGATCGTCAATGGCCGTGGCGCTGAGCTATCGACTTGATTCCTACGCGCAGTTTCGAAGCAATCTCTTTAAGCTAAGGTTAATTAGGACTCGGGGGTGACTTTGAAAGTCAAGAAGATGTCAGAAGAAATGCTTGTGATGGCGGGTGATGGGAGTTGCACTATGGAACCGAAATATAATGTTACCTGCATAGCTAGAACAATGTGCAGAGATAAAGCTTCTAAATCGGGACTAGCAATCACGTGACACATAACCTAGCGTGTTTCTTGCCCAGGATAACAATGTCCTGCGTCGTGTGGACCTTAATGTTTGAGGTGCTTCTTCTTGTATGTCGGGTTGTTGAGAACTAGTATACCCGTTATATTCTAACAGCTGAATGGATAAACAATCCCATTCCATTAGAATATATATGTAGTTTGGCTACTTGAGTGAGATCAAATACCGCACTCCTCTGAACATGGAGTCGGAGATATCAACGCGTCTGGAGCGCACGTTGGAAAGACTCCTGGCTAGGGTCAAAGAGCAGGAAAACATTCTTGAAAAGGTGCGTACGACTCGTTCAAAAGTTCTCAACTCCTCTGATAAAATTCATAGTTGCGGATTTCTGCAGTACCATTTGATCCTCGACCATCTTCTAGTTCAAAGGTTTACCTGCAACAACTACGTGCACTCAAAACAACCTACGAATCTGTTACACCAAAGACACCATATATTCCCTCCCCCGACTCCGTAATTCCTGCAATACTCGCCCTTCGTGTGACGAACACGTGCATTAAAGATTCTGAAGCATGTACGATATCCACAGGAGAAGAACTCCAAAAGGTTCAGAAGCGGCTGGAGAAAGAGCAATCTGATCTCAAAGATGCTAAACTCATTCAAATCGGCCTCAGAGAAAGGATATCATCTCTGAAAAAAGAACTAGAGGAGCGATCTCAGAAAACTCCAGCTCAAATTGCCAAAGACGTGATTCGAGAAGTAAAGCGAAAACAGAGATTATATGATACGGAAACTGGCAAATTGATCCAAGCTTTCAACGAATTCGTCGATGAAGAACTCGCTCCTATGCTTGCCGCTGAGGAACTTGGTGGACCAATTGTTGGCTCAATTCACAATGTTGATGACGAAATGCTCGAGGCTGGGTTCAGCAATCAAGGCAAGGCTAAGAAATCAAGCAAAAAGGTGAGCGAAGATAAACACCAACGGCGCATAGATCAAATCTGGGGCCCGCGACCGCAAGATAAAGACTACGAACAGCCATGGGACGAGAAGGTAGCCGCAGCAGCAGAGATGCGAGATCTTACGGAGTTGCTTTTAAATAGTCTCGTAGAAGCAGAAGGCAATGGGCCTGGAGCATATATTGTCCTTCCTAGGGAGTCGGCAGCGTCAAGGTTCCTTGTCAGATCTAAGGTCGCACAATTCCACCCAAAAGATGCCACGAAGCTGCGACTCTTTGATTTTGGTGGAGAACTTGATGATTAAGCAAGAATTATAAGTAATTGTGACTCTTGCCTACTCTGTTGAATATATCCATACATTCAGAGAGCTGTAGCAAAATATTCAACCATAACTTTGTGGTTTGAAGTGACGTGAACTGCGGGAAACAATAGAAGAAATGACATGATAGAAATTGCAATGGACTAATGGGAAGAATTAAGCGACTAAGATATGGGTGCTTCCCTAATGAGAATTTCAATGGGATCATAATTAAGATGCCAAGCGCAGCACGACACTTGCAGTCATTTGTTTGTAAGTGTGGACGTATGAATCAAGGCGAATATGCTGAGGTTTTGCTGGTTTCGCTCTGGAAAATAAATGATTAATACATTGGTATTATTCCTAATTTTGCAACAACCAAGTCAGACTAGTTGTGTCATCCCAAAATTAATTTGTACAAATAATAAAAAATGAGATAGGCTTTATTCAGTTCGGCATGGTGCCGCATTGGGTATTTGAAAATACAGTCAGCAATATTTTTTGAGCTGGGGGCTGGATGCAAGCACCGACGTCTGTAGTTAAAAGGAGCTCGAAAGAAGGTAATAAGCTATTCAATGGCGAGTTGAGCAAGCGATGTAGGTGCCCACATTGCAACTTAACTGCTGAAAATCTAAAATATTATATGCAGCTGCTACCTATTGGCCCTCACTCGTTCAGGGGACATAAAAGCTGTCCCGTGTATCAACCCTTTGAGTTTCAGATACTACTGTTGATCCTGGGTTACCAACGCCAACTTATTTAACCTAACCTTGAACGCCGTCTGAGCCTCCTAGTATTCAACCGGCCTGTATCATACATAACCACCTCCCCTACAGACTACCTGCTCAGGCTTGTACGTGTGTTTGCCCAGAACGGTAACTTCCGTTCACTGTAGAAAGATGTAACTCTGCAGTTGCAACTTCATTTCTGTATTGATATCAATCCCAACACTGTTGTGCTCTAGGCCCGGACTAAGCCATAAAACAGGGTCCATGTCAAAACAAAGCCACTCAGCCCCTCAATCAACCCTCCTGTCCATAATTCCAAGCTTCCTTTGAAGAACCGCTGTATATTTGCATTGCCGCTGGTATCCCGAGCTATCGCAGGTTGCACTCGGAACGCATAGACGAGAGCAGTTGTAAGAAGCGAGAAGACGAAGTAGAAGATGAAGCCCGGGTAGGATTCCAACCCGAGGATGCCAGCACCGATACCGAATAATGAGGCCGTAAGATTGCGAAGTGTAGTGAGGACCTAGTGGTGTCAAGTGTCAGCAGCAAGATATGATGAGTAAAGCAAAGCATGGAAGCAGAGATGTTATAACTTGGGGGCCGTGGCAATGGTTGATGGATGGCAATTAGTGATTGTGGCCAAGGGAGGCTCAACTGCATTGCGCCTTGATGATGGTAGGATGAGATGATTATGTTGATGAAGTAATTTCTTACCTTAGTGTTGTGAACCACTGATTCCTGGACTATGGGATTTATCTGCAATTCGCGTTCGGTGAGCATGATTGCTATTGGGAGAAAACGAAACAGTCGTGAGGATTGCTTTTCACTTGTTCCTTTTGGACAGAGAGCGAGGTGGTTAGGTATTTACCTTAGATATGGATGTGAGTTCACCAGATTGGTTTGAATGCCTTAGGCACTCATCACTAGCGGCTGGGCAATCCACGCCCCTTAAACTTCGCTTAGCTTGGAGAACACTCCTTCGACTTCGTTCGCTCGGTTCGATATTAGCAACACGAAAAAATAATAAAGTATCAATTGCTGCAGGCATGGAATTTCAAGTTCGTGAAAGGTCGTTAAGCTCTATTCACTAGCATACAAATGTATGGTCAGGTACTGAGGTTGCGTACAATATTAACAACATTTCAATATTCCCACAGCCTAGACATTCTATAGCCGAAATAAAGTCTACTTAAGAGTATGTTCTTTTCCAATTAACATATTCGGCAGTGGATCTATTTTGTGGTGGGGGTAAGAACAGATGAAGTTTTAACTATTATTATCCTAGCGTGCAGCGTAGCAAAGCTTTTGTGATTTGTCAAGTGTTTGATGTTGAGAAGCCTTTGTGTGCTGTCTGAACTCACTCACCCAACTTATAGTTTATATATCCTAGCTCTAATCGGTATCTTAAGGGAGTTGCATAAGTTTATTTTAATCCAAAGAGCTCAATGGGAAGTACCGAATTTCACGTAATATGAAATTGAAATAGTTTAATTTGCAAAATTGGATTCGATTTATAACAAAGAGCATTTCTTCGAGTTTTTTTTTAGAGGCCAGAGATAATAGTAAAACAGGAAGGTTGAAGTGAAGTTAGCAATAAAGATAACCAACGAGTGTGTAAAGAAATTCTCCTAGAAACCAACGAAGTCTAAACTCCATACCGCAAGGTGTATGTCCAAGGTTCTAAACGTCTGACTCATCAAATGAAGTAAACAACTTGAAACTTTGTCTTAGGAAACATATCTTCCGTAGTCCTCAAGGTACTGTTGCATGTAGATCGAAAGAGTGTATCCTGGGGCTGATTCCGCTCGTCGTAGATATCGAATTGCCTCAGTGAAGTATCTTTCGTCGCTAGGGGACGCAGTGACATTCCCCAAGCTCATCTGAGATTCTGCTGCCTATGACTGAGAGTTAGCATAGCACATGACGTAGTATAGTAAAGGAGATCTCACCTGAGACAGTAGATCTCCACTGGTCACTCCAAGCCTATCGGCAGATCGTACAGCTCTGTTATAGAAGTCCACAGAGGGCTGAAGGTAGCCACGGGCTTCAACATATAGAGGACCTTGTCTGCGAGGATCGGAAGTTGAAGTTGCTTTTAGATCGTCAGAATCATTCTTCTCAAGTGCTCAAGGTTTGTAGGACTTACCTCTTTCCCCACTACTACCACTTGATCCAGAATCAGCACCTTCTTCCCGTTGGATTCTAGCGAGAGTTGCCTGTGATCTCTGGAGCCAATTCTTACCCAACCCTAACACAAAATATCAGCTGCTATGCATGAATATAGTAATAACCGTATTGTCCTTCAGATAAAGGACGCTCTCAGGGGAAAAGTAATTGAAAAAATACTTGCCAGCCAACGTGTCCACGCTTTCGGGGTAGTTCCGAAGCACCCTTAGCCAAGAGGCCTGGCAGTGTTCCGCAATATCACTAATACAGCCATTGTCTGCATCGAAGTAGGCAAAGTCTTGAAGTCCTTGGATTATCCAGACCTGTTCGGCATATCGTGCTGGATCACGAAAAAAGTGCAGATGGTCCAGCGCTGTCATTGCAGACCGTGCAGATACCACATAGCTTTCCCATTCATTAGGGCGAGAGGTGGTAACCTCATAGAGAATTGTGACGATAGATTTGATTTGTTCAACGAGGTCCTCCTGATCAGCTCCTGAGGACCTGGACTGGTGACCATGTGATCTATGACGGGAGGACGCAGAGTGACGGGAGGACATTCTGACTAGGAGATTCTAACCGGATACCTTTTATGCTGGAAAGGTTATAAATGAAGAATGAAGATGGTGAGCGGTAGCTTTCCTTTGATCTTCAAGTGAAAAGTGAAAAAGTGAAAAAGTGACTGAGATTGATGAGACTTCTGGCGCCTTTTGAGATCCGGAGATGAAGATAAGTCACACGATATATATACTTATTAGCTTGATAACCTTAGAGACCCCAATCCTTTACAACTGTGTGCAGGGGCGGCGAAGTTATGTGCTTGATAGAATAATGTAACCACAATGAGGAGGAACTTTCCGAACTACGGCTGGGAATAGAAATAATATGATACCAACCAAACGAATAGACGAGAAATTAGTATAGCCAGAAATGTCATGATTTGGCCGTGCCAATAGATGTACTGTTGATGAATATACGGAGTTTACGCTGACCGCGCCAGTGCTAGCCAAATCGGATCAAAGAGATTGATAGAGATATTCGATTTGAGACAGCATTCGAGCAGAAGTATGCCACCTATATTTATGACCGACCTACCAGATCCCAGATGGATTGGCCGAGGATAGATCATGATGGAAGTGAAGGGGCTCACACCCATTTGTAAGAGAGCTGATGACGCACAGCCTGCTCAGATAGCTGGCGAAGCTCGGAAAGACCGTGTTTTAAGGAAGATTTGTCTTGTGCAATGGCCTAGAACCGAGAAGTGGCTTCTGGATAGAATAGAGCATAATGTACGTTAGTGTCTAGTTTTGAAGTGTTCTGTGGATAGAAAGTCCAGATAGCACCCCTGCTAAGTCCGTATTAGACCTGGTTTCTTTTGCTTACAGCTCAGGCTAATACTTAGTGCGAAAAGCGGTTCAACCTGGTTAGTACCATAAACTGACACGGCACGAGGACTATTCGAATCAAGCTTTAAATATTATTTGAATTCTCCAAGAAGTAACTGGAAAGGACATGAGCATCTTTTCGAGTTGGCGTCTACGATTTTCCAGATTTGTCAGCTCCTTCTTTGTATCACCTGTGTTCTGTGGGTTATCATACGTAATCAACAACGGCAAGGACAAAAATCCGCCATCGGTTACTATTGCAATGTATACGGCTATAGAGGCTCATGACCCTACGACCCCAAATATTTTGATACTTGAGAATTCGTTTCCCAGATTCGGAACAAGTACCTTATCTATCGTCAAGCGAATAGCAGAACCGGCCAGAGACAAAATATCTTCAGGATTATATTATCGTTTTGTGATTCCATTTGTTACTAAACATTCACAAGTCTCTCAATTTTATTTTTGAGGCTGTAGTAGTTGCGTCAGATATCTTGTTCCTCACTTGGGCACCCAAAGAGATGAAACGATGTTGAATCGATGTTGAATCAACATCAAATACGGATTATGTAAGGTAAATACGACTTTCCCCGGCTGGAAACTGCGATACTCCCGTATTCTCCGGTTCGTGTTCCTGGAATGCCCGTGCACCGCACTTAAGAAAAAGTGATGTTGGTGGGGTCCAGAGGCAAATGCTTTTAAACGTCCTGTAAATTAGAAGGATAGTGATTTATATATAGACCGCATTTGATCTGCGTTTTGCCACGGCAATACCATGCCTGATATGTTCAAGACGATCGAGTTTTCATAGTCATAGGAAAAGGGCTTCCGGAGTAGAGTCGGGCTTCGGTGATCAAATCGAAAAGTGATCTTCTTGAATACAAAACAATCAAACTTCCAAAGTCACTTCCATCAGGAGTGATATAGCTCCCGGCAGCCAAGGGCAAATAACAGTTTCCTTTTTAGGAAATATGTTGTAGTTGGGGGCGAATAAGGAGACGTGAGGAGGTACAGTATAAGTACGTTTGTCTTAATTATAATATGTTGCCACAATACGGAGGATCGGAGTATTTCGATAAAGTCTCCGTTGAAATAGATGGCCGAGGCAATGGAATACACGAGTACTCGAAACTGTACAGATGACACAGCATTTCCAGCCTGCTTAACAGTAAGATAAGAGTCATCTGGGACGCTGCAATACTTGGTCAGAATCGGGAGACTGGATAGACTAGACGCCTAGGCTGGTGGGTGAGTAAGCATTATGATTAGTGTTCAGTATTGAGCTTGGCATGGACATAAAAGTGCATTGCATTAAAATGAGAGATCACCTCGACGACTAATATAAAAAAGAACAAAAATTAAAAGGATTATTAAGAACATCAAGCATAATAAAAGTATGGGATATATATATATATATATATATATTTGGATGTATAGGTTTGGGGCAATGCGAGGACACTCTGCACAGACTATCGTTCAAAAGGTATGAACATGGCTAGAGCAGATTGAACTTTGCAATTCATACTCTGCAGAATATTTAAGATGCTATGGAACACCTGACCGTGAGATAAAGTTGCCTTATACACTGCTGGATTACTCTACTTTACCACTGATACTTGCGGAATACTTTGAGTTCATAGAAGCTAATCACAGGGTCGAGAGATTCGCCCAATCTTAACCCTTGTCTTGGGGTTCTAGAATAAGTCGACCCCTGCGAAAATCACGAAATCCAAATCTCCGGGACCAGGATTGGTCGATTCTGTCTGTTATTACGCACGTCGTCGCTTTTGTCCCAACTTCCAAAGTCTACCCTTTCAGTCTTCCTTTAACGACCAGTCACGTTCTTTTTCTATTCGCACAAGAGGGCATGCTTCGGAATGGACTTTGCTTCTACAACGTGACCCGCGCTCCATGGAGTCTATCGTCTATGAAGACAGTCCTCTGGGCGTGTATTTGGAAGGTTCGTGATCTAGTTTTGTTCTTGTAAATGAGGTACATCCATTCCTAACAACACGATGTATAGGTGAAGGGGCAGAGGACGACTTTGGCATTCCAAGCGGCGACAACGATGTGCAATCCCCAAGCAGCTCGAGCCCATCATTCGCACCACGAGGCAAGCCCCGAATTCGACCCAAGTTTCGAAATAAAATAGCACCTTCCCTGCGAGTTTATATACCGCCTAGCAAAGCCGTCGCTATCGTGCAAAATACATATACTGTGAGTTGGGCTATTGGGAGACCTAAAATGGTGGCGCTGACCATAGCAGAGAGCGATCAACTCAAGATTAGACCGGGTGGACAATTCACGCTTTCTAGAGCGGTTTCGCTATACCATAGTGGCTTCACAACTGCTGAGCTCGCAGTCGTACCTCGGGCAAGCGAGCACCGGACCACTGAAGGATCCTAAATTTCCACCTCCGCTTCCCTCCCAGTATGCAGCATTATCGATCGCAGGAGTCTTGGTTACTGCATCGCTGGCCTTTGGCCTTACATGGCTTGTACACTGGGCGAGAGGTGGTTATAACAGGGCTTTCAGAAATAGCCGAGTACTCATACTACTCGTGGCTATTGCATGCTCAACTATAGTCATCTACGCATATATGCGCAGACAATGGCTTCAATATCTACGACAACAGAGCATTTCCGAAATCACAACTTTCATTGGTATAGCTCAAGAATTTGATCATGTAGCCGCTGGGGCTATGACTCTTGTGCAGGAGGTTGAATTGGTTTCTCGAGGATACAGAATGTTGGTTATTTCACATTTAAAATTCTACCAGTGCTAACCGAGCTATTAGAAGCACGCCCCTCCCTCCTATTAGTCGCCTGGAGGATGGAAGCCAGACAAGAAAGTGTATAAGGCTCAGGAAAGCTCTCCGATTGTGCTTGACCGGAGTCATCCCTCGATACCAACAAGCCTTTAAGGTTCTGAAACCTCTCACACAAGAACTTGACCTAGAAAAGTATTATGATATCTACGATGTTAGCGACATCGACGTTTCGGAAGCCTTTTTAGGGTATTCAGATGAAGATTTTGAAGATCTTGATTCTTTGCGCGTCCTAAAGATAACTGCTGCACGATTTTTCGTAATCAGGAAAATATTCTTATGTTGCCTTTTGGCGCTGGATGCGAATGGCGAGAAATCCGATTTCATTCGCTGGACTACTGCCGTAGATGAGATTCACGGTCTGAATGTAGTGACTGAGGCTGCCGAAGAACGTCTTCGTGGAATTCTCAATGAGGAAGAAAGTAAGTTCAGACAGCGCCTGGAAATGACTGGTTTTTCTAACGAATTAGGCTTCTCCGTTCCGCCGACACCAAAACTGCCATTGACTCCGAACCGTGAACGTTGTCGTGCTCAGCTACGAAAACTGAATTCATTGTCCACTGGTATTCGAGGATTACAGGCTAAACTTCATGTTTTGCGTGACGAATCGGACAAAAACTTAAATGACACCACGGATGTATCAGAGCTGGGTACAACTTTAATGCATCAGTACGAATCGATCGGAGTAGACCTGAGAGCCTTAATGCAAGAATGGGAAGACGGGAAGGCCGCCCTTGTATCTAATATAGACCGCCATGAGCGAAGGGTATCCTCCATGAGTGGTATGCTTTCACCAACAATCTCTCTTGGTGGTCTAACGGCAGTTGACGAGGGGGGGGTTTCGGATGCATTGAAAATACTGAATGGAGACACGAGATATCGCTCAAGCATGGAGTTCAGCAGTTCAGACGCAGAAGAAGTATTTGAGGCGATCGCTATGCCCAAACAACGTAGCGTTCTTTCGCGAGAAGAACGGATTGTAAAAATGAAAGAGGAAAGGACCAGAAGAGATTCAATGAAAGAAAAAGCAGAGGCGAATACGCACATGCTGAGGGAGTTGGAGTCTGTTATTAATATGAGACCAAGACTAAGAGGCAAAACCACACCTGAAGGTGGACGAATTACGTCGATATGAGCTTACGCACGCATGGTTTCTTTCAAGTTTATATTTCGGGGAGCTGTATATAAGGGACTGGGCACAGTGGCGTTGCCGAAATTGGAATAATCGTTTGCCTGGGACATTAGCATGGAGTTTCGATCACCATATCATTTAATTAGATATAATCTTTATTATCCTGACCACTCACTACTACACTTGAGATTCCTTAAGCAGCTTTAATCAGTATATACCTTTTTAATATCCCTGATTCCATCTCTGCGCCTATTTCATAGGCCCGTTACAAATTATTGAAGTAGTATTTCAGGGAACGAATATGTATTAGAGCAGGTAACTTAACACGTGATTGGTCACGTGTGTTGGCGGTTGACGACAACTGACTGAAGTGCCAAGGTGTCAAATCGCGGTTGCCCTGTTACTCCACCTCCGTCCTAGAGAAACAGAATACAGATAGGATGGCGACCATTCTTGAAACAATATGAGTGGTAGGCTTGATGATTCAAACCCACCCTCTTGGCTATCATAATGGCGAAGAAAACTCTCACTACCCGGAAGAAACGCGTTTTAGACACAGTCTTCAAAGAACCACATATTTCACTACCAACACCCGTGGTGACACCTGCGACGGGCTTCACGGTACAAAATCAGGCGTTTGGAGAATTGCCACGTCTGAGCCATCAGGTACAATATGAATCTAGTCTTGGACCGAAGTCACTACCCAGTGAAGGAGTGTTTAAAAGTACACCCGAAAATGAAGTTGGCCATGCTCAAGCCCAAACTCGCTGGGACAGATCATGGCACACAGTTACCTATGACTTAGCCCTTCCAGACATTCCAGCGCATTTAAATCCTATGGAGGTATCGCAGAGTGATCAGATTCTAGGCGCAATGAGATACAGCCCTAAATGCTTCGACACGGATTTTGAGCACGCCTTACTGGATGTGTTAGATCCTCAAAATCGGCTTCCAAAAGCTAGTTACCATGAAGATATTGTATCCTGGCATAACATACAAGTTCAAAAACACTTTATACATCAAATTCTCCCTATAGTCTCGCTCATAACCAATGAGCTTGGACCAGAAATGTATTTGTTTCGAGTCATTAGAGTTCTTGATGCTTCTCATCGGCTATATGTCTATGGACTAGACAAGATAATAGGAACCAGCAACTCAGAAAGCGACTCGTCTAAAGCTGCGCGGCACTTGCCAAGTCTATGCCAGGACCTTCATGCTATAATTTCAAACTCCATTACCGATATGCTCATAGATCCTCTTCGAGATGTCTTGAGGCAAAAGATCAATGCCGCACTTGGGTTACCATCTATGCAGGCCATTGGTCATTTAATTCCCGAAGACACAACTTCGGAAGAATCCAGCAAATTGCTTTTGGCGCTTCTCCAGAAGCTACAAGATGTCGGGTTATCTGGCGAAAGCTTGCAGACGACCCTTGCTGAGGTGATGCATGATTCGATGACCTTATACGTGAATGTCGGATACAACAGGATTTGGTCGACCGAAAATGGTGGACATTCGATACACCAGCAGAGTTCGAGTAAACGACAATCATCAATTCTTCCTCGTACAGCTCATCACGCTTCTTCATCGCAATGTGTGACGAACCTTTGCGGATGGATAGAGAATAGATACGCTAAGCTCGCCGTTCAGGTCTTTAATGTTCTTAAAGCAGACACTAAAGAAATAACTTGGTCACTGGTAGAAAAGTGGAAGGAGATGGGTATTGCACGACTGGCAAGCCTTCGGACAAATGAGTTATTCGATATTGTAGCCAACTGGCCAAACAGCAGTGGAGCGTTGGAAGACCTCAAAACTGCAATCACTACTCCCCAAAGGCGACTTCATCTTACCGAGGTCTTTGCTATTGCTTTAAAGAACAGACTTCTTCATCCGGGAGCATCGACATTACAAATTTTACAGTATTACATTTCTATGATATCATCTTTTCATGCCCTCGATCACTCAAAGGTACTTCTCGACCGTGTGGCCCATCCCTTACAAATCTATCTATACTCTAGAGAAGATACAGTCAGAGTTATCATTGCGGGGCTTTTGGCTGATACAGAAAACGCAAATGGCGCTCCTGTTGGACCAGGAGGAGATCGCCTCCATCAATTAGCACTGTTACTAAACAGCAATGGCGAGGACCAGCCAGGGCCGAATTCATCATCATTTGATGATGATCTCGACTGGCATGATATGGATTGGATGCCGGATCCTGTAGATGCCGGGCCTGGATATAAGAGGTCTAAATCTGCTGATATTATTGGGACCTTAATACGTGCCCTCGGCACCCAGGAGGTATTTATCAAGGAATTCCAAAACATAATTGGGGAGAATCTTCTTCGACAAGATGGCGCATTTGAAAAAGAAGTAAGTTTATAGTTCGCATCTACCATACTGAGATACTAACTAGTTATAGATCAAAGTCCTTGAACTGCTAAAAGCACGTTTTGGAGAAGCACCTCTTCAAAGTTGTGAGGTTATGCTCAAAGACATCCAAGACTCTGTGAGGGTCAACTCAAACATCAGACGAAGCCAGAATCTTGATCCTAGCCGAGAAGAGTTGATTGCAGCCCAAGGAGCCAGGGGCAACTCTGAGCAAGCTAGCACTGACCCCGAGGGCTTTCTCCGGCCCTCTATACATGCCAAAATATTGTCCAGGCTATTCTGGCCACAGCTTCATGATGAAAGTTATCGCGTACCCGAGGATATCTCACAGCTTCAGAAGCGTTACGAGATAGGCTTCGAGTCCCTCAAATCATCTCGGAAACTTACCTGGCTTCATGCCTTGGGTCAAGCTACTGTAGAGCTCGAACTTGCCGATCGGACAATTGTCGAAGAGGTGCATACCTGGCAAGCAACAGTAATTTCGGCTTTTCAGAGTGATGATGAGGCAGAGGTGGTGGGGCGAAAGGGTGTTGCTGAGCTAGTTCAATACCTTGAAATGGATGAGACTTTAGTTCGAAGTGCTTTGAAGTTTTGGACCAGCAAAGTTGTTTTGCAAGAGGTCGAAAAGGACATCTTCGAAGTGCTTGAAACTCTAAATCAAGAAGATCGTGCGCGATCCAATGCACAGGCTGCCGCGAGTGCTACAGCAATCGCTGACGATGGTACCGACGATGGTACCTTAATGGCAAACGAAGGAATCACCAAGGAGAAGAGGCAACTGTACTGGCAGTTTATTCAAGGAATGTTGAAAAACAATACATCGCAAATGCCGCTACAACAGATCGGCATGATGTTGAAAATGCTCCTACCAGATGGATTTCCTCTAAGCAATGAAGAGTTGCAGGAGTTTTTGGGTTCATTTGTGGCAGATGGCGGATTGGTATTTGCTGGTGGAAAATACAAACTCAAGAGATGACGGATCAGTGCTACTGTCCCATTCTTTGCTTTTGGGGCAGGATATATGATTTATTAGATAGCAGTACCAGTCCGGGAATAGAGAATTGTGAGGCACATGAGGGTAGCATAATAATGATAAATATAAACCGCCAAGTCTCTCAAGCTATAGCTTTCCATTTTCCTCCTTTTTTGGGCTGAGTTGCGGACGAAGTGCTGCCTCAGATTGAATGTTTCTCAATTACAGCCCGCCAACAATGGTAACAAGTAGCACGGCATGCTTCAACCCGCAGATGGAACTCATCCACGATTACCGAGTGCGAGCGCTTACAGGACTATAATTCGCGATTCTGTTACGAGGGCTATTTGTAGGACCTTATTCTAGCGGTTACTATAATTTTACGAGGAGTGTAGTGATGGCACCTGACAGGTTTCAGTGTGTTTTCCCCCCGTGGATAGGGGGGTTCAATGTCGCGGATTCAATGTCTCACCAGTCTAGTGGATTTTAAAACTTGACCCGGAGAGGGATCGAGGGGGCTGCGCTTTTGAAAACATTATCATACAAAGGTATTTCCGTGACATAGACCGACCAGAGGCTCAAAACTCGAGGTTCTCGGAAGGATGAGCGGGTGGGGCCTGAGAAATCAAAGCCTGCATGTTTCCGTAGACGGGACTCATCATGGGTTGCTGTTTTGTAATCGTCGTCTATATTGCGGAATGGTTCATCGCTATATCGGCTTGGCTAATTTGTTGATCTGAGGAGGAAATGCCGGTGAGGACGATGGAAGTGGGTTTTGTGAAGGGAGGAGATACATGTAATAAGTTGTTGGAATCAAACATACTCCGAACCAGTCGGTTACCGGTAGTTACTTGTTGGTAGCTCTGCCATTTTCCCCCTTCACCGCTGGCCCGGCGTCATCAGAGTTTGGACTTAATTATCTACATGATTCGAACTATGATGCAGGACGCTGAATCGTAAACGATAGACCTTGGTTGTCATCCTGCCGCAGTCTCTAGAGTTTAGACGCCGCCTCCCATAACTTTGTGATGCATTGAAATTCAGTAGCAGCGCCCCACACAGCTAGGAGCTGTTGATGGCAATTGACATCAGAGAGTCATCATCAGTTATTTCCCGAAAGGTTCGTATACGAGTACGTTGCTCAACTGTTACTTTGGAAGTATCGTAAGCTCCGATGCAACCAGGCTGGTTATGTTCCGCGGACTTTCCTTATTCCAGAGGTTCTGTTGGTGATGCGGCTAAGCTCTAACTTATAGATGTGTCTGTCTGCCTGGATAGGTGTGCGTGTGATTTCCTCGATCGAGCTATTTCGAGGTAGTTGTAGCTCTTTTTTGGCCCTTTAGGTTTCTTCCCCGCAAGTGCTACAATTCTACAATGCTGATTGTTTGAAGCGTCCTCTGGTCTTGTCTACCGAGGGGATATTTGATCCGATTCGAGGCTCCTCAACTCGATCACATTAATCACCGTCTTCTTCCTAGGAAGGCTTCCATACCTCCAAGGAATTGGTGACCAATCGCATAGGCAAGCCCTGGGGTGGTCTGGCTTGGGACTTAGCTGGAAACCCAGAGCCTATATATATTGTATGCATAGGCGCAGAGGTATTCGGGAGAATCTTACTTTGATGGTGGTTGGTTTGTGATGATGGTAGGGAGGAGGAGTGTACCTTATAAGTGAAGCATGTTTCCATGAATCAATCCCTCCTCTCATACATACTGTCTGTACTATACGGAGTACGGAGCGCTTCCGTAATTATTTGGGATGGCGGTCTCTCCTAAGCCCTGCAATCGATAAGCCTGGCCTGGCCCCCCGCCAGCCATCCCGGCTTACCTTATACAGTAAGTACTTTAATGTATTATGTTTTACGAACCGAAGTAGTACGGGACGGGGGGGATAGCACAGTTAGTTGACTTAAGTTAGTTGACTTAGTTAGCTTAATACTGTATGTATAGTACTTCCAGTACAATTATTATGTTGAGCATGCTGCCATGCGTGGTGATGCTTATCCCGGAGTGGAGCAAGCACGATAAGAGGTACTGCAAATCCACTATATGTATGTAGGAGGGGCAAAGCTCTAATCTGATATCGTACACTCGTACAGTACAGTACAGTAACAGTACGGTGTACGTACGGCGGAGCAAGGGAAGGGATTAAGTATGTAGTATATATAACACCTTACCAGTACTTCTAACACTGTTTGTACTGTATTCTCCTGTGTTCTACTACTGGACCGTAACATGCTTATAATATATTAATATATTAATATATAACCGAATCATTGTAGGGTGCTTTGATATACATATATATATATATACACATAGTTATATCCCCATACATGCCATACCTATATATACCTTGTTAGCGCTCTTTGCCCGCCCGCCCCGCCAACAAGGTGAGGGGTTGCTGTTCGTGCTGGTCATGATCACGGTCACGGCCATGTCATGAGAATAATACAGTCCTGTAGTAAGAGAGAGAGTACGCCTTGAATAATATCATAAATATCCCGCCAGCTCGACTAGTACATACACACCAGCCCATACATACCACGCCAACCTGCTCGTCCCAAGTGTAACCGTGCAATCCCTCTTAAACACCACACACCGTCCTGCAACAAGTCCATTCCATTCCTCCTCTACTCTTCCCTTTTCCCTCTTCCTCTTCCCCTTCCCCCTTCCCCTTACTCCTCCTCTATACTCTTCTTGTCCGGTCTCTCCACGCATGCTGCTGCTGCTGCACCACCACCACCACCACCACCATCACCAACACACACCACACACCCACATCCCAGATTCATTCGGTCTTACGGCTTATAACGTACTACGTATACTTTGTCGGCCGGTTTAACAGTTGGACCTTCTCGCCTACCCGGCTCTAGTCTCCTCACCGTTCACTTCCGGAAAGGCAAAGCAACACAAGATCGAGAGCGACGTCCGCTTCACTCCCACGTCCTGCCTTGTGCTGGGTTTCAGCTTCCACCTCACCGTACTTGTACCGTCACGCATTTCGGGCACACTGTGCTGTAGGTTTAACAAGAAGCGATCAGCCCGGTCCAGTCCAGTCCATCCATGCACACCTTCCCGCATAGTTGTTGACCAAGACCCAGGTAGTCACCTCAACTGCCACTGCATCACCATCTCCAGATTCCCCTACAAAGCCGACTTCCCCGCCCGTTTCCACTCTTCCGAACCAAAACTCTCTTTCGTTCCTCGAACAGCAGAATTGTTGTCTACACAGGTCAAAGAACAAGCTGATCTCGACCGTCTCATCTATCGCCGTTACGTCCTTGACAACCACCACCACTCTAAATAGCCTCTACTCACCCAGTTTCTGTCACACAGTTAAGCACTGCTAGGATTATCGTGAAATTCCATGTCAGTCTGGCACCTACGACTAAACGGGAATCGCTGAAGCTGCTGCATCTGCGTCCCTAGCCCGAGGGCTAGAGCGGGGTCATGGATGCTACGGACTCGATGGACTATACTATGGAGGGAATGGGTGATGGGCAGCAAAGCAATCCTCCCCAGTGCCAGAATACAAGTCTGTCTGGTCAGAACAACTTCCACCTACACCAATACGGGTATTCTGGCCTGCATTATGATCCTGTTCACAATGGCTATGTTTCTCATTCCATGCAGTCTCAACACTCACAACAGAATAACTCCGACAGAGCTGGAGCTGATGGTGCCTGGGCGGGATTTAATAATGCGCCGGTGAGAAATCGAGGGTTTGATGCTATGCACATGGGATATATGGGGAGGAGACCTACAGGTTCTCACCCATGGGAGCAGATTGGGGACTACAATGCTCCTCCTGGGGATTATAATGCAGCCTTTGGTTATGCTTCTAATTACCTTCCTTCGTATAGTAGAACATCTGAATCAAACCACTCCAATAGGCCAAGAAACACAGCGACTCAAACACCATTGAATAACGTTACCAATACTCGTTCTTCTCAGCGTTACTCGACCGGTTTTGACATCCACAACAGCCATTCCCTCCAAGTATCACACGACCAGTCATCTCCAAACAACTACTTTTATGTCCCTAATGGATCCACCAGACCTCCAAGAACCACACGAGATGCTGTTCGTCCAGGTAAGCACCAGGTCTCAGTTTATACTTACTTCAACACAGCTAAAATCTCCACAGCGCTGCAGCCTCCTATGTCCAGTTCTTATGAAGCCGCACAGTCCCAAACCCCAGCATCAGCATCGTTGGTCTCGGGCAGACGACGTCGGTCGGATTGGGATTCTGACGAGGACGACGAAGATGGAGTGTTTGACGACCGTGAGGAAGTTCGTCGTCTCTCAATGTCTATTATGGATGGTGAAAGAGGAATGGCAATGTTACGAGCAGCTCGTGATGGGCAGAAGAAAATTGTCTCCCAAGCATATATTGATAAGCTTGAAGAGTTGGAGGTTGGAGATCTAGGTAAAGATGATAAGAGTAAGTTTCCTTGCAACACTCTTAGCTTTGGGCTCTAAGTACACAGTGCTGGACAAACTGGATGTTAAGTGTAACAGCGTGATATTTGGTTCTATTTGCGTAGAAGGGAGTCACTAACTTTTAATATAGATTGTACGATTTGTTACAATGAACTTGGTGTCAAGAACCCTGACGGTCTTATCGAGCAGCCAGTCCGCTTACCGAAGTGCAAACACATATTTGGTGCCAAATGTATCAAGGAATGGTTCGCGGAATCTGATCATTGCCCATATTGCCGAGATAAGCTACCCTCTCAAGTTACAGTGCCTATGAGAGCCCGAGGAACCGCTGCACTAGCAGCACATTTTCTCCAGGAGCGTCGGCTTGGGGGTGCTAATGCTGCAGCTATAGCTCAATTCAGTGGACAAGAGTATCTAGCTAGTTTGATGGCTAGCGAAGAGTTTATGCAGGAAAGGTAGATTCAAACCGTGTGGCGGCCAGTTTTATAGCCCTTTTGCTAACGAGTTCTCTATAGCCAGCATGTTGGTACATCTAACCGTCTATACGCCCCAGCTCAATGGTCCCCTCCGTCAAGTAGTCGGGCTTCAGCTCGAGAGGCCGCAGCACGCAGACAATCTCGTGCTAGGCTTCAGGCTCGCCCAACATCAATTGGTGGGTCACGCAACTTACCAAGTGCAAATAATTATCGTCCCTACAATCCTACGACACCCAATTACACCCCGGGCCTGCAGAGACACAGCTCAGATAGGACGTCAGATTCGACTGTAAATTCTCAGCCTGTCCGACCGTTCCCTAATACTGTCACATTCTCCCCACCGGTAGCTATCGGGTCAGGCGTCTTACCAGGTGATCCCACTACATCACAGAGTAGACGTAGCCTTCCAGGGACCTATGATTTGGCCGGAAGTGGTGTGAACAATTCTCAGCCGACGCAAACGGGATCATCTTCGGCGGCAGTGACAAGAAACAATTCCTATGGAAGTCAACGCTTCGGGCGTATGGAGCGTCACTTGGCTATGGCACGAGCCGCCGAGAACACCCCTCCAAGTATAGCCTCAAGGGCCGAAACATTTTCACCACCCCCGCCTTACGTTTGACCTCGAGCCATTACTTACCAAGCCGTCGAATATGTGAGGAGTGCTTCATTCCAAGAAGTGCAGCCCTCCTAGGCTATCGGTGAACGGGTCACTATCCCTTGGTCTAACAGATCATATATCCTTTTCGCGTTGTTATTATGGAGCTTAGCAGGTGGGAATTTGCTGGTACAGCCAGGCATGGAGTACACGGCGCACATTTGAGGAACAGTTTCGGATATGGCTGGCTTTTCTCAATGTTTCTCCTTTCTGTCATGGCGTCCACATTCGCTTATTCGCTGATATAACAGCGCTGCATAATAAATAGCTCCTTAGGATTGAGTATCAATGAAATGACATTCTCAAAACTCAGATATGTGAGAAATAAGGCAAGCGAGTTCTGCGTGACCATTTGTGATACCATTGTAGAAAGAGAGCTGAGGTAGTACGGCTATTAGATTTCCACTCCGTAGCAGGATTATCACAAGATCAGCATCCCATCAGATACCATAACTCCCATCGAGCATTTTCATTCCTCTACCCCCCTTGGCAATCCATCTCAAGAGACAAAATAGACCAGGTTGATAGCATTGCCAGGATTCCCAAGCCCATTCAAATCCCAACGCGTCGACTTAGATATAGCTGCTCAGCGGCCCAATCGTAACCCAGCCCATGCAGAATCACCGCTACCACGCCACGAACGACGATGAATGCCATCAGCCCGCCTACACCACCTATGCAGACCCATTGAAAGTTGGCCGTGCCTGGGGAAGGTATGTTAGCTGTTATCTGGTCGCGGCGATAGATAGAATGGGGACGTGTAGAAACGGGTGAGATATACTTACTGCTGGACATGGTGGTGGGGACTGGAGGGTTCGGGTGGGTCATGCTAACGGGTTCGAGCGAGGTGAGAATGAGAATCTAAGGATGGCGGGGATTAGCAGATGATGATCTTGGGGGGAGGGTGAAGGACATTTCTTTTTTTCTGGTTTTGGTTTTACGCTGTAGGTTCATAGCAAATTGGGTTTGGGTGGTTTCTGAACCGTGTTGTGAGAGAGGTGTTTTACCGTATGTAAAGAAAGAGGGTGTGGTTTGCGCTAGGACCTGGAGATTCACCTCACATGTCGTTGTTAAAGGCGAAGGGGAGTGCCAAACGCTATCGCAAGTGATGGCTGCTCTTTCAAAGTGCTCGAGGTGAATGATGAATTGGCTTTCCTATTGTTGCGAAGCTACATCTTTAGGCAACACGGTATTGGAAATAATGAGTATTGATTATACATTTCCTCCTCTATCTGCCATTATCTGAATGGTATCCTTTCAATGCCGTAACTTGATTTAATTTACAAAATAAATAGCTATATTACGACACACTATTACTACTCCTTAGTACTTTGAGATGATACTACTTCAAACCTTTCTAATTAAGCGGCTCAAATCCTGCAATATATCTATTCCTTTTTTCCAGCTTAAGGTAAAGTCCGAGCCAAGGAACAGAGGTTTGATTATATTAGGTAACATGGTAAAGATTGCCGAACAATTCCTGTTCAACATACGCCAAAGTTACAGAAATCATATTTGATAATTTTATATCTTGGGCTCAGTAAGAAAGTTGCGGTTTTATTCTCGCCTACCAGATCTTAAAGAATCACTTAGGTCGTTACTGCGTAACATGCTGCGAGACAATAAACAAGGCAGTTTCTTGAATTGGACTGCCTTTATTAAGGATAAATATAATAAGTATCAGTATTGATCCGCCGATGAGTCTGGGCAGTAAGGCTTAGTTTCTCTGGCGAAAGATATGCCTTGCGAGCTCTTACAAAATAGCAATATTCAGATTCTCGCTTAGCATTCAGGGGCAATCTTGGCAATTCTCATCTCATGATTTACCATCATAAAAACTACACAAAGCCCCATGACCATCCACCATTTCTCTACCACCCCTCTGTACAGATTATACAGATAAATATCGGCAGGCTTAGATATATACATCTCTCTCTTGATTATTTTCTAGCAGTAAATATGCTGCTAAATCTCGTATTACTTATCCTTACGGGAGAGCATTTAAAGATGACAGAACAAATTTACAAGCTAAGTGTATAAACATGTCAGTACTATAGATTCGTTCGCTGGGCGGTTGACTTTCTTGCTAACCAACACGCAGTTTCAAAACGATGACTGCGTATGACTGTACTCGCAGCGATAGGTTGTATGTTCACTTTCACATACAGTTGTTTATAGGTTTACACCAGTCTGACATCGCTCGACATCAAAAGAGGCTTCAAATTTGATGGGTACTATATTCTGGTATTGGACTGATAAAAGAGCATGTTGAATGCGCGCCCCAAGATTCTTCACGACCAAGAGACATTGGACCTACTTGCTCTAATTCCCCTTAGGATTCTATATTCAATCAATTTAACGAGATGCACTGTTGGTATCACGTTGCCTATACATTGTTAAGGATATGTCTTGACTTTATTTATTTATTCTTACTTGTCACCGTCCTCGTCCACTTGGTCCTTTCGGAGCATCTCTAACTAGTAGGCGTATTTTCCCTTCCCCTATCTCATGACCCTGGCTAAGGATATCAACTTCTTCCTTTTCGTGTTCTTCTTTTCCCTTAGCTCCATCTCTTGTCAGTGTTTTATCCCACGATCTAGCATCAATTCCTAGGATACCGCCAACGTTGTTGCGATCACCTGGGACAGAGAACTCGCGGTAGGCATAGCGCCATTCGTTTAGGAAGTTTCGTATGGCTTTGCCTACTTTGTCCTTACCGTTTTTGCTGTGGTGACCAGTGCCAGTGATGGCATAGACGGGTCTCGTTTCCCGTCCATTTTCAAGGAGCACGCGTTCGAGATATTCTACTGCTTCCTCGGGATGAAGACCATGTAAATCGACATATAGCTCAGAGCTTGCGGAGCTGTTTTTATTACGCTCTTCGTAAAGCTCACGCGCCGCCTCGCGATGAGCTTTCCGCATGAGATCATTTTCACTTTGTCCACGGAGACTGAGAGCCTTAGCAGCGCGAGCATCGTTACGGTTCCATGCTTGGGCCGCACTGCATTCGATTAGTGTCAAATAAACAAAATAAAAACAGAAATTGCTTTACCTTTGTAAGAACTTATTTCTCAAGCCCCCGTGCTTGATAGCATCTTGCCTGGCCTTCAAATATGCTTTGTTGGCTCTGTCACCAGTTTCTAACCAAGGAACATGCTGAGGACTAGGGATTGCCTGTGCAGCAACACTGTTTTCGCCGTTTCGGATACTAGTAGAACTACCATTTCTGCCCATCTTCTTGACATCTTGTCGGATTATACTTGGACCTGGGGACGGTGACATTTTTACAACTTCAGCTAAGGAACTAGGGACCGAATTTTCCTTGTGTGCGTGTCCATGGCCTCCTCGCTTTCCATGATGTTTCTTTCCACCCTTGGGGCCTGCACCAAGTGACGGAAATGCTTCGTTGTCATCTAGGGCAGGAGCTGCTGGATTATCTCGAGCCCGGTGACGACTACCGGGTCTAGACCTTTGATTGGAATCGTCACTGGTATAACCTTGCATACCTTTGAATCCAGGTGGTGGGGTAAAGGTTGCTCCTTGATAATTACCGAAGGCAGTTGTAGATCCATAGGTACTCGTCCACTGATCTTGCGACTGTAAGGAAGGGAAGGCATTGTAGTCTTGAAACTGAAAACTGGGCGGTGCATTCTGGGGAGGCGTGCTGCTCTCATCAAGGGCGAGACGGTTCATAAAGTGTGAAGGATCATGGGAGAAGATACAGGTATCGCCAGCGAGGCAATTTCCCATTACCCAGTACCTACACGATCAGTTTCTGTAAATTGGTTGGAATGTCCATAAACAAACTCACTTGCAGATATGGTTACTCAAATCGTGACTAAACCTACAGTCCGCACGCAGGCACTGACCGGTGGATAGGAAGAATCTACACACCACGCCACTTCTTTGCTGACCAGCTGGGGTCACTGGACGAGATATTTCCACAGATTTGCCAATTAAAATGGCATTTTTAGGTTCTAAAGCCGGAGCTTGTGCCATGGCGTCGCCCGTTTGGCCTTCCATGAAGGCCATGATTGTAGCACTCAGATCGTATCCATGCATGGCTAGAGCTGCCTCAATTTCCTCGTCAGACTTAGAAGGACCGAGGATGGATCGCAACATATCATATGGACTCATATCCAGCTGCT
>Ga0247734_1000623_pt1 | contig 29656 bp, 21 predicted proteins | sample UWRJL103311B2_FD_180933 | JGI IMG/M metagenome (GOLD analysis project Ga0247734, IMG submission 180933) | Plant litter microbial communities from Arlington Agricultural Research Station in Wisconsin, United States - UWRJ-L103-311B-2 | ecosystem: Environmental > Terrestrial > Plant litter >...
TCATCTCTCACAATCACCACAAAAGTCAACTTATCTCAAAAATCCCAAGCCCAACCTCCCAAAAGCCACACTTCACCTACGACGAACTCCATGTGTCAGATGTGACGCGATCTTTATTTCAAACATGCCTGAAAAAAGTACCCCCTGATTTAATCCATAGCCGTATTTATCACACCAATGAGAATAGAAGTCAAGAAATCTTATCATACAAAACCACCTCAAACTCATGAAACCAACGACCGGTGAGATGGTGAGTCGTTTTACTCGAATCCTAGTATATTTCCCGCGTGTGTATCCTACCTAGCCCTACTTAACCGTCTTCAACATATTTCAAAGAGGGTATATGTACATCAAAACGTTCCATTTGCTTGATCTTCAACAACCCCCTCTCCTTTTCCTCCTTCTCCACCTGCTTGCTATCCATCCCGTCTTCTTTCTTAAGATACAACATTTTCAAAATTTCCAACATCCATCTCTTCTTTAACCTTGTGTAAAATATGAAAAACCCCTAAACTCAAAAACCAATTTCTTTAATCATTCTTAGGAATAGGGATAGGAATAGGAATAGTAACGCCTAGCTACTTTGTAGGGAAAAGTGAAAGGGGGGAAGCTCGCTTAAGAAAGTGGATCTCGACATCCTGCCCCTAAACGCGATGTATATGTATGAGATGGGATATGTGGGGGAAAGAGACATGGTATAATGCTAAACCTTCCGTGGCCACGGGGGAGTTGTTTTACGGTGGATAGCTAGCTAATATGTGCCTCGTATATTATTTCTTTTTTTTTTATGAATGGATTTCTGTTTTTCAATTGGATATATATACTAACTTAACCTTTTTTCACACAAAATATGGTTGATAATGTCTATCTCTGAAAAAACGATTGATCGATTATCAGGATTTTTGGGGAGCGGAGAGAAGAATTGCGTTGATGGATTGGAATGGAGTGGAGCCGTGGTGAGAGATAGAGAGTTAGGCTGTGGTTGAAGAGAATAGGGGTAAGCATCCCATTTTGAGAACAGACGTTTTGTGATGAGGTGATTCAGTGAGAGAATTGTGTTCGTATGGCATAGCGTATTATTATTTGGTACAGCTTCATACTACGTGACTTGAGCTTCGGAAATATAATAATATTTTGCATTCTGGGTATCCTCAAACATTTACCGCCTTTACTTGATTATAAATATATATTACAGCAATCAAATCGTTAACTCATCAGTGAATTCCGAGCAATCAGCACTCAATCAATCCTTTTCCCGCCTTTTGCACCCATATGCGCCGGTGGAAGAACGCCTTCCCTAATCTTCGTCCCCTCGCTAAAGTTTCCGCTCTCGATTTCTTGCGCGCCATCGTGCGCTATATTATGATTCTTTGCTTCGCCCTCGCTCTACACATGTCAGTATCATCCAAGGCATTTCAATGAAAACACACTTCCTCTCGCCCTCTCAAACTATCCACGCTGGCCCTCTTCCTCTCTACAGACTCCTCCCTCCAAACCTCACCCTCACCATCCTCATCACACTTCCACTCCTCCAAAACACCGAGGTGAGGGAATGACTCCCCATGGGGCTCACATACATCATTAAACGCCCGATCTACTCCCGCATTAAACCCGCCTCGGATCTTCTCTCCCACCCCATGCACCGCAGCTACCAGTCCCTTGGCGCCGCTGGCCGACTCTTTAGCTCTCTCTCCTACGCTTCTCTCATCCTTTGGATGGGTTTCCGTACACGTCACGAGGTGGGAGTGGGAAGATACGGGACCATTAGATGATATACGATGGAGATGGGCATCCGGATCCTCCTCCCCATTTCCTCCCCGTTCTCTTTCACCAGAGTGCCGCGCAGGGGCCTGAGGAAAAGGTATCTCTCCCGCCGCTGCCTTCTCCGGGGGCTGTTGTTGTCCAAAGCTGCCCCCTGGGATTTTCTGAGCCGAGTTCGCGAATTCTACATTAGATCTCGGCGTGCCGAAATCCTCAGCGCTTTGAAACGGACTAATGTGAGTGTTCGCTCTCTGGTTGGAATGTTGAATAGATTCTGGGGGAACCGGTGTACCGGTTGCTTGGGATCGCGCTGCTGTTCCGAGCGGAGGGGTGATTCCAGTGGGGCTTTGGGGTTGGTTTGGGTCGGTTGGAGGGGCGTTGACGACCCCGCCGTCGATGGTGGGGAAAGGGGATGTCATTATGTGTTTTGGGTTTTGTCTGGTGATGTGAGGTCAAAGGATATTATGGTGATGGAAAGAGACTGCTAGGTTCTTGATATTAGGATATAAGTAAAGAGGAATGGAAGAGGAATAAAGCGTAGACGTTGAATAGAAGACAGTGTAAGGACGAAAAATCATACCAGGAGAGAATACACGTGACACCTGACGTCACTAAAAGCAAATATCAAAGGAGGGGCGTTTACATTGCCACCACCTCACTCCTCACCACTAGGACTGAAACACTCCCAGTTGATTCATGCCGTTGAAGATCAAGTGCACCTGAGACCATATCTAGGTTGTGGTTGGAAGATCGATGTCACAGATAGGGTGTTGAAATTCCAGCCACCTGTATGGTAGCATAGGCGACTCATTGAACCTCCAGACCATGCACGGCATCTATCGTCTTGTTCAAGAGCAAGAGGGTGAATTTAAATGTGAAGTTTGGTATCTTAAAAGGTGATTTTATAAGAGTAGTAGAATTTAGTGCATTGTCATATATAAAATACAAACAAATATGCCACCATTCTTCTGAAAAACGAATCCCCAACGCCACGCTAGGTCCATGATCAATGGAAGAAGCCAACGCCTTGCTTCCGAATTAATGTAATCAATGCCGCGGCCATTCATGAGAAGAAAACATTTCCATATCCTATAATGACATATGGTAGGAATGCCAGCAAAAAATCAAACGCCTGTGATATCGTGATCTATGTCGTCTTCGTCCCCATTCGTCTCATATCACGAGTCCTGAAGCACCCCTACTTGTCAGGATCTCCTTGTATTCGTATTGTGTTATCGGATCGTTTGTGAGAAGTGGATTCTCATTCTTGGTGGTTTTCGTTAAGCACCATCTCTAACACGATCTGGCTCCCAGCAACTTCTGGATGTGCCATCGCGAGCTTCAACGTTCGCTTTTCGGCCCCGCTGCCAAACCCGTTGCTGCCCGTATTGCTGTTCGTACCTCCTACCCCGAGCGGATTGACTCCATAATCTAAACATCTCACATCTCTCCCAGCTATGATCTGGCGCAGTCGTCCATTCTCCGCATTGCGTATTTCTACAAAGTCATTGTCAAACAGTACGAGGAAGGCACCATACATGGCTGCTGACTTTGCTTTACCCACGAATTCCATGATGACTGATCGTGAAACATCTCCATGCTTATCAACGTAAACACCGCATTCTTCGTAGCACAACAGGAACTCAGCATCTCCTAGGCGGAACATGCCTAAAGGTCGCTGGCCAGATATTCTCGTGGCGATGTTGCCAATTGTCGGATTTTTCAAGTCAGGAATACTCATTGGCACCTTCTTATCCAGAGTCATCAGCTCAAACCCTTTTTGTGTAGAGATTGCAATGTAGGTGTGGAAAAGATTGATCGTGAAGCATTCGGTAGGAATGTAGAACTCATCAAACTCTCTAAAGAATTCTGTCGTTCCTGCACCGAATTTCTTTCCGAAGAGGCGCGACTTCTTCTCAGAGGACTTTTGGAAAACGGGCTCCAAAACTTTGAAAGTAGAGTGCAGGCCTTCACGCTTCTTGTAAAACACCAAAGTCCGGTCTTTCATGCGTGCAGTGGCGAAAAAGGATACGTCTCGGGTGCCGGAGAGTTTCTGTGGTGCACGTCGTGCGGAATCGTGTTGAGGTGCAGGGAAATTCGAGACAGGTACGATCACATCCAGATGATAGGCGATCAAAGATTTGTCGGCGATAATGAGACAAAGAGAGAATTCCTCCAAAACTGCTATCTGGCTTACTCTCGACATTTGGATAGACTGCAATTGATTAGCATCAGCTGGATCTCATGAATCGAATGACTTACTCTTGTCCATCCTCGAGGGTTCGATGCTTCTGCCGTATATACACCATACTCGGTTCCTATGGCAATCATTGATTTACCATAACAGTTGAATGCTGTGGCACAATTGACTTGTGCCCTGCAAACCGGCCCTGGACGAGGTCCTGAACCATACACTCTTTCCATTTCGCGAATCGATCTTTCGAGAGGAGTTCCAGGAACGGACACGACGCTTCTTTGCTGGCCGGCGGACATCACATCATAGGCGAAAGCGCTGTCGGCCATAACGCGCAGGCGGAATGGCTCAGCATTCTGTGCAAATAGAGCTGCTGCATAACGAGTTTTGGCCTTCAAAATCATGTCGCACCAGACTTGCCGGGCTTGAGCAGAAGGGGCATAGAGAATGTAAGTTTCGGTCTTTCCCAAATGTTTGACTCTGAATGGATACATTGCCTTGACGCCAAGGTCGTTCTCAGTGGCAAGCTTAAGGCCAGTCGCAGAGTTGATCGTGGTTATAGAGTCGGCTGAGTCGGTGTGTTGAAGGTGGTTTGACTTCTCAGTGGAATTTGTCGTAGTCCGTTGCAACAGTCTTGCCTCAGCAGCACTTCCCGGAGCAGTTTTAGCGATGGTTGTTACGGCACCGATACCTTTCACAGATGACTTTTGTACTGCATCATCATTCGTGCTCTCTAGAACAAGGAGCTGCATAGGAATTGGCTAGAAGTGTTAGTGTCATATGGTTATTCAAGGAGTGGATAATTTACCAGTTTGGATACATCATATACCTCCTTATTCTTATTACCTTGCTGATCCCGCTGAACCACAGTTTTTGCTAGTACTAGGTAGTGATCAAACAAGATTGCGTGAGTGTCGAGCCAGGTAAAGCGATTGGCACCGGCACGTTGAAGATCTCCCTTATGCAGAAGTTCGCGCCCAAGATGGTCCAGATTGAGTTCTACTCGTTCCATTCCGGGTCGAAGAAAGAGTTTGGATTGAAGTTCAATCATTTCGACCTTGTCTGTTTGCTCCTTGACCTTATCATCGCACTTCATGGTCACTTCCTTGATTTCTTCAATCGCGGCTATCAGAGTGGCTTTCTCTTCCGTATCTGTCTTTGTTTTCTTTAGTACAGTATCAAGAAGTAGCGAATATCTCTGGAGACGAGTAATGGGTGCTTTGAGATAGGTGTTCCAATCCAATCGCTCCGAAAGTTTGTTTTCTCTAGCTTGATTTAAGAATTGGTTGAACAAAACATTCCTCTCTGCCTCTCTTCGTACAAGATAAACAGCGTACGGGAACCCTGCTGAGTACTCAACGTAGGCAGCTTTGGCTTTGCGAATCCACTCTCTGAAAATGTCGCTGAATCCTATGATCCAAGGACCTTGTTCCTTTTGTCGGTACTTCAACTGCGCTAGTAAGAAGTTTTCATTCACTTCTTTGATAGCCTCAACCTTGCCAAAAACATTTTGAATGAACTTGGCGATCTTGTTCTTACCAATAATCGGAGGTTGCCATGTTTGTAAATCGTCTCTGTACAATATCCGGAGCACATTCAATTGATCCATATATGTATCTTCGGACTGGACGATCTCGTGTAAGACGTTCTGTCGCTCAATCTCCTTAGGTGTTGCTCCTTCCACAAGCTCCTTAGTCAGTTTGAAAAAGGTAGCCCAGTCCTCCGACTTTCTGTGGGGCTCAAGCTTTTGCGTTTGGAGGTTGATCTTTTTCAGTGTACGTGTGCAGTGATGAGAGTAACATCGGCCAGGAATTTCCTGCTCGTGAACCTTTGGTGCGTAACATCCAGAACCAGTTAATTGCCATAGTACACCTGATACGCTGCCATGACCAAATTTAACCCACTCTTCATCCTCCATAAGGATTCCAGCATCGAGAAGTGACTTCACGACCTTCTGACTCAGAGTCTCAGCATCTGCCGTATTCATCGTTGGAACCTTGTGAGTAAAGAGCGCCACAAGACCGTCCTCTACTGTTCTTCGTCTCAAATCCGATTCCCCCTCGCCAGTCTCGCCTCCAGCCATCTGTCTGGTCCACAGGGCAATTCCACTCATAGCCCACGGTTCTTCACATTTTCTAAAGTCGGCCGATGATAATCTTGACGGAGAGAACTTCTTTCTCCGGCCAGCTGGAAGTGCGGGGAGATCGAGAGTGATAGTCGACTGTGGAGTTGACCCAATAGCATCATAACCATCAACACCAGTCCCAGATCTGCCGCTAGGGTGTCTGGGATTCTGAGCTCTCTGAGCACGTGCCCTTTCTTCGGCATCAGTCTTCGAACGCGTCGGGGGCACAGTCTGTGGGGTACTGCTGTGGCTTGATAAAGAGCTCGATCTTGGAACGTATTGATTCCCAGGACTTAACATGTTTTGCGGTGGATAGCCATCGGGACCGGTTGGAATATAAGGAGGTTGAGCAGATTCTACAGACCCATATGAGTTAGAGTAGCCGTGGTTTCTATACGAACCGGCTGGAAGTAATTGAGGGGTTCTATTTTCAGACATCGGCGGAACAGCAGGAAGGGGTCTATTAAGATTATATGAAGACGTGCCCATTCCTGGGTGGTAGAACAACTCTGGCATTTCATCTCGCACAGGGCTTTCACTTCCAGATCTTTCGCTCTGTCGTGATTCTGACATTCGGGATCGCAGTGATATTTCGTCACCTTCATCGAAACTCATCCGATGTTGAATATGAGACGACGGTCTTTGAAGCCCACCAGTACCCCCATTATCCACACGGGCAGCCTCGAATGCCGGAAATGGATGAATGTTTCCTTCGCTTGGGATAGAATAGTCTGTCATGCCACCAAGTCCTGCGGGAGGCGTATGGCTATAGCTATCTGCTCTATTGAGGTCATGCGGGGTTGGTAATGGTCGGCTTTGATCCTCCATCTCACTACTATGATCCGTATCGACGCCACCCAGATCGTTGCCATACGACATATGGGCATCATAGCCTCCCCCAACGAGGGAAAGATCCATATTATTGATGTCACTTTCACCACTACTGTCTCCGTAAGAGGCCGGGGGCTGAAGAGAGGACGATGTTGGACCGCCAAATGTTCCAAATCCTCCGAGCTGGGCATCTTGCTCTTCAGCAATCCGCATGGCTTCCAAGCCAGCAGCAGCCTCGAGATCACTATCGTCATCATCATCGTAGTCATCGGAGTTGTCGTGGTTATTCTGATGGAGTGTGGACGCTTTGGAATCATATCTCTCAATTCCACCAGCACCACCTAGAGTTGTAGTTCTCGAGTTATATCTATGAAGATCTCCAAACTCACTATCAAGAAGATCGCCATTACGCTGGTTAGGGTTTGTTGATGACATGCCTATTATGTCGGCAAAAAGTTTGTCTTGTGTCACTGATTCTGTTGTACTCTGAAGTCCGAGTCCCCAGTCATCACTATCTCCAGAACCAGTATCTATTGGTTCTTTGGGCAGTGGCCGTAGTGTAGGATGCCGCTCAAGTCTTGGACCATCTGGACCAGCTGAGTGAGGGCCGCTAGGCATTGGGATCGGAGGAGCTTGAGTGGTCGATAAGGTGGACGACCTTTTTGTTCGGGTTGAATATGAGTGTGAATCGTCTTCATAACGTATTCCTTGAATTGGGAAATTTGGACTGGGCATGTGGGATGCTACTGGTGTTCGATGATCATCAAAGAAAGAGGTTTCCCCATTGATTGGATATGGCGCAGAATTGGTGGCTGGGCTATACATATCCTGACGTGGAGGCAGGGACATCGACCCTGGTTGAACATAGGCTGGACTAGTTACCGATTGCTGGTGAGGCGATTGCTGGCCATACTGTTGCTGTTGCCCGTTCCAGTATGTTGGTGTTTGAGGTACCTGTGGCGAATTGTATGCTGGTGTGTAGTTACTGTATCCAGAACCCGTAGATTGTCGCGATGGATGAGCAGATGGCGGCGATCCTTGATAATGTGCTGGGTTGTATGGCGCAGGAGTTGTAGCATATGAGTTTGTATTGCCGTATGTGCTATGCCGGTATTGAGGTGCCTGCGCGGTGGACTGTGTTCGTACAAAGTTCTGCGGGTTGTAAGTAGGCTGTTGTGGTGACTGCGGTGCTGCTGGAAATGGCTGATATTGGTGCTGATACCCTGATAATGCTGGACTTGCTGCACCACCATATGACGCTCGACTAGGAGATACAGGATTGTTCGTCATGAATAGTTCCTCGTGAGCGTTGTGTGGAGGTCTCGCCGGCGGAGCGGGCTGGTATATGCTGTTATTCCGATCGAAAAAAGCCGCATCGTCGCCGTTGTCAAAACTCGACTGTCTCTGCAGACCTGGGTTCGCATTGTTTGGATCTTGCGCTCCGGGAGTTCCATATTGTACCGGTGGCACATGGCCATATCGTCGTTGACTGCCATTTCCGTGGAACGACATTGTTGCGGCAGTAAGGGGTCGGCGCAAACCAACTTATCCAGAATATCACCGGTGGGGAGAACACAAGTTCAGCAAGGTCTAATCCTCCGCCCTATAGGAAGCAGCTCGTGGCGAACTTTTGTTGAGGGTAAGACGCAAAATACAACGCTGGTCGGCGCGCTGCGCAAGGCTCGAGGGTCGACTACCACTCCATCCGCTCGCCCAAATATAGGTATTGATGAAAATGTCCCTAGATCAACGATACGGGCCAATTCAACAGGCGCGGATGCGACGAGCGATAATCTGCTGGAGATGGTGGTCGTTGGCTGCTTGTCGTGATAGGGATTTGTTCGGGGGGGGGGACCTTACGTTGCGCTAAAAGCTGAGGTTGGGCGAGATCGAGTCGCGCGTGCTCTCAACGCCGGTCAGCGCAAACAAGAGCAATATGTCGATAGGAGGTCCGCTTGGTTGCAGGCGAACGCAAGTAATTAACGTGGTGACTAGACGTGGTGTGGGTGTTGATGTTGCTGTCGTCGCTAGAGGCTCACTTGTCTCGTCCCAGGAAAAGGCTACACGAAGTGTGGAGTTGAGATTCCGGCTTCTGGGTCTCTGCACGACAGCTGCTTATTGGCTGCTTATACGTACTGTAGGGGTTGTTATACCCACAAGGATGGAACGACGAGTCTGCGACTTGCTGCACAAGATAGAATGGGGAGGACTCGGGATTCCTTGCCAAGTTCTTGGATGGGACGAAAGTCGTTGATGTGATTAGGAAGATGGTCTATTGTTCTATTGTCTGTGTTTGTGTCTGTGTCTGTCTAATTAAATGTTATGGATGGGTGCTGGGCTAAGCTAGTAAACTGAATTGCTCCTGGAGGTGGCGGAGGTGGTGCTGTGGCTGAGAGAGAGTTGGATAACAAACATATCAACCTTAATTTGACACAGTCGCCAACATGTTGAAATCACCGGGTGAAACACCACACACACACACACCCCCTAGGCAATCCCATTACAAGACGAACTACAATCCGAACGGCAGCACATGTTTTGTCGTTGCCCGCAATCGCTTGCCCTATTTCCCTGATATCCTAAATACCCTGATATCCCGAAGTGACTGAAGTGTGCGATAGATCTCGAGGACAGTTGATAACCCAACTTTGATTACCTAGCCCTCGTTACCAAACACCCACGAGTTGTCATCCCTGACATATGTACGTGTAACCTCAGAACTACGGAGTAAGGGATGATGGGAATCATGATGCATGTTGGTGCTAATAGCTGCTCAGCTTGGACGGTGCTGGATTCAGCTCTGTTCCTGATCACGTCAATCGGCCCCCACAGTCAGATCCTCCAGGACTACCGATTGCAACACTTGGGAATCAGAAGATATAGATCATATAGATCATATTCGGTTATTCAATTTTACTCTTTATATAGCTGTGTGTGACATATAAATAACGGCAGTCGGAATAATCCCAAACGTCTTATCTAGTTAGGTAAGCTTTTTAGCCCGAGGAGACAATATCTCTCTTTTATCTGTGTATACGTATACGTAGTAGAAGTACAGTATGCCACTATGTATATGCTGTATTTTGATTTAATTTGGGATTGGGTTATAGTGGCAATACAAGTATACTGTCCCGGGGGTCTGGTACTAAAGTACTGTGCTATATATCAAGTGTCCACGACGACGGACAACTCTCGGCTTTTACACGATAGCTCGCAAAGCATATGTGTATATATATATATATATATAATACATGATGTGCTCTCGTGTACCGTCAGCATGTACAGTACTCCATCCAACACAGGGCTGGAACCAACCAACGCATTACTAAGCTCGGGGGAATTGTAAGCAGAGTGGGAATTCGCAAGGGCAAGTATGTACTGTACACAAGTCCGTCCCTCTGTAAACTTGGTATGTATGTATTGTACTGGTACTGGTAGTGGTAGTGGTAGTAGTAATAAATAGTAATAGTAAGTAGTAGTACTGACAATAAGTGGTAATAAGTGGTAATAAGTAAGTACCTGCAAAGTACTTACTGTATTAATAATTCCAACTTTTGTACTTGTATTATATGTTATGATGCAATCCCCGTGACGTCCGGCCTGCCGATCGGAAGCACCAACCCCTCTTCACAGCTCCCCACTCTACTGGCACCACTCTTCTTTTAACTTCACCTCTCTCCCTACCACACACCTCAACTCCTCACTCACATCCCCGAATAATCCAAGCCAACCAAAAAACCAAACTCCAAAAAACAACAATCCAACTTCCCACGAACCATCCATTACATATCCATCAATATGGTCAAAGCTGGTATGTCGTGCATCTCACATACATATCTATCCCACCTCTACCAGCGTATTACCCCGCTATTGATAGCTCAACTGCCAATGTAATCGCGGGGTGATGGGATGAGCATGTTTTTTCTCCCGCGCGTGGAGAGCACCCGGATGGCCCCCCCTAAACCCTTTTCTATCCTGTCAAGGCTCTTGTCACTTCCTTCAGTCTGGCCAGATCCTTGCTAACGTTGTGTTCCCTCACCACAGTCGCAACCGTCCGAGGAGACTCCAAGGTCGCCGGAACCATCACCTTCGAGCAGGCTTCAGAGTCCGCGCCTACCACCATCACCTGGGACTTCACCGGTAACGATGCCAACGCAAAGCGTGGCTTCCACATTCACCAGTTCGGAGACAACACCAACGGTTGCACTTCCGCTGGTCCTCACTGTAAGCTTGACCCGGAGCGCTCGGAGTGTCCGGATATATGTTGGAAGGGATACTGATGGAGATTTGAATAGTCAACCCACACGGAAAGACCCACGGTGCTCCAGGTGATGAGGTTCGCCATGTAGGTGATCTCGGAAACTTCGAGACTGATGCTCAGGGCAATGGCAAGGGTACCAAGACCGATAAGCTCATTAAGTTGATCGGCCCAGAGAGCGTCATTGGGGTATGTTGATCCTGTGTCATCATCAGAGAAGCATTGTGTTAACTTAATACAGCGTACCGTTGTGGTCCACTCCGGAACCGATGATCTCGGTCAGGGTGGAAACGAGGAGTCCAAGAAGACCGGAAATGCTGGTACCCGACCTGCTTGTGGTATGTATCTTAGATCAATCTCAACGAACATTGCTGACAAGAATACTAGGTGTCATTGGCATTGCCGCATAAATAATATACCAAAATCTGCGTAGGATATGCTAGAGAATACTTCAAGGTTGAATACAATGATGTTGCGGCTCTCATAGTTAGGTAGGAATAAAAGTCCAGCTATTCTCTACGAACCTATAAGGATCATGCCCAAGTGATATATTCGTGAGCCAAAAAAATCCACCGATAGATTAATCAGCCTTTTGGATGATCAGACCAGCTCATTTCCTAGATATCAAGTTCACTTTAATATTTGATGACCTGTCTTTTATATGTTTGACAACCTTGTACTGAAAAACCAATGTCAATTAAATGTCCAATGATTGGCATGTTTTGGCATGTTTGATAATTCACTACTAAGAATTTCTGTCTCAACCTCCATCGAATTGATTGTTCTCTTGACAAACTGGTTCTTTTGTCGATTGAATGGTGAACTAGACCTGGGGAGATGAATAGGAAACCCTCACAATTCAAGATCTCCAATTCTAATTAATGTCGTGTGCTTCGGGTTGAGTCTATATTGATCATCCCTGTCAGCCGTGGCTCGTGGCTCCCCACACCCTCGTGATCTCGGCTCCTACCCAATAGCCATCCCAACCAAGCTACCCCACCATGAACCCTGACGTTCTTCGAGGCTGTGGTGTGGACACTTTAACACAACTCGAGTAGTCAACAACATACTTTCCACAGCATACTTTGACCTCACAACCTGCCAATTCGCCTCAGTTCCTTTGCCTCATTGCATACGCTTCTCCCTCCCCCGCACCCACTCTATACCAAAAACCACATACCCAAAAAATAACAAAAAAAAGATACTTGCATATCCTGTAAGTTCTTCCGTCTAGAATCCCTCACCGTCCTCGTGTCCCGAGGAAGGAACTGTCAGCAGATCTCGATTTTCTCTTCCCTTGGGGAGATACACACTTGGTTTTGTATACACATTGGAAGCTTGGAAAATACAGGCGTTTTGGCACATTAGGAAATAAATGCATTGGTGTAGGGAGTACTAATGTTTTGGCAGGTGCTATTGCGACATTGCGATCTGCCCATCCGTCTAAAAATTCATACGACAGCATTATGAAGCTCCAACAAGCAAAGGTCAAATCCGTCTTGAGCGGCGATACGATTATTGTAAGTGCGGAGGTTGAATACGATCATAGCGGCCTCCAATGTCTATGTGGTGTGCTGTGGTATCAGGAGACAATTGGAAGGTCAAGCCTTGTGGCGTTTTTTTTATTGGGAGGCTTTTGTTATGGCATGCTTTCGTTATGGCAGATCAGTTTTGAGAAACCAAGCGCTGACTTCTCTTCCAAAGTTATCGTCAATCGAAAACCCTGACCGCGAACGAACGCTTTCACTCGCATTCTGCACCTCTCCCCATCTTAAGAAGGAAGGAGACGAACAATGGGCTTACGACTCTCGCGACGCATTGCGAAAGTTGGTAGTTGGCAAAAACGTACAGTTTACCGTCCTCTATCAAATTCCCAACACGAAGCGCGAATACGGAATTGTTTATCTGAATGATGGACGACAACTTCCTCAAGAAGTGATTAAGGAGGGCTGGACAAAACTGCGAGAGGATGCTGGACGAAAGGACGATAGCCCAGAAGCTCTTGAATTACTCGAATCACTCCGGGCTTCTGAAAAGGAGGCACGCAGTGAGCACAAGGGAGTTTGGCAATCTTCGGGCGGACGAATTACTGTCGATCATGATATGGGTGACCCCGATACCTTCCTAGAATCATGGAAAGGGCAGACTGTTGATGGTCTGGTTGAACGCGTATTAAGCGGCGACCGAATGCTGCTGCGGTTATTGATCAGCCCTGAGAAACACATACAAGTTATGACGCTCATTGCTGGCATCCGTGCCCCTGCGACCGAACGAGTCAACCCTTCAAACCAACAAGTGCAGCCTGCTGAACCCCACGGAGACGAAGCCAGACGATTTGTTGAGACCAGACTATTACAGCGAAATGTCAAAGTCGACATCCTAGGACTAAGCCCACAGAAGCAACTCGTCGCAACTGTCAAGCATCCTCGAGGATCAATTGCTCTTTTCCTTCTAGAAGCTGGTCTTGCGAGATGTACCGATTTCCACTCCACCTTACTAGGCAAGGACATGGCCCAGTTACGAACTGCTGAGCAGACCGCTCAGAAAGGAAAGCTTGGCCTCCACAAAGACCATGTTGCCAAGGCAGGTGGCTCAGCCGGAACTCTCGAAGCTCAAGTCACAAAGATTTTCAGCGCAGATGTCATATTTGTCAAAAACCGCGCCGGTGTAGAAAAGCGCATCAATTTGAGCAGTGTTCGTGGCCCACGACAAAACGAAGCTGCTGAAGTACCTTTCCGTGATGAGGCCAAGGAGTTTCTCCGAAAACGCTTGATCGGCAAAACAGTCCGACTAAGCATTGACGGCTCCAGACCTGCTAACGCCGACTATGATGCGAAGGAAGTCGCCACTGTTACCGTTGCTGACAAGAACATTGGACTTCTTCTGGTTCAGGAGGGTTGGTGCTCCGTCATCAGACATAAGAGAGAAGATACCGATCGTGCACCAAACTATGACGAATTATTACTTGCTCAAGAAAAGGCAAAAGAGGAGAAGAAGGGAATGTGGTCTGGCAAACCTGCTAAAGCGAAGCAATACGCTGATGCTTCAGAGAGTCTACCAAAGGCCAAGATGCAGATTGCTGGTCTACAGCGCCAGAAGAAGATTCCTGCTATCGTTGACTTCGTCAAGGGCGGTGGAAGATTCGTTATTCTGGTCCCTCGAGAGAACATCAAGCTTACATTCGTTCTTGGCGGCATTCGAGCCCCAAAGTCTGCAAGAAATGCAACTGACAAGGGCGAGCCTTTTGGAAAAGAGGCTCATGAATTAGCAAATGCTCGGCTGAATCAACGTGATGTAGAAATTAACGTCCAAGATATTGACAAAACTGGAGGCTTCATTGGTGAGCTTTTTGTTGGTGGTCAGTCTTTTGCCAAGATTTTGATTGAAGAGGGACTTGCTACAGTTCATCAGTATTCTGCTGAAAAGTCAGGAAATGCGACAGAATTATTCGCTGCTGAACAGCGAGCCAAGGAAGCCCGAAAGAATTTGTGGGCGGATTGGGACCCAAGTTTGGATCTTGCGACCGATGAACCAGAGCATACCAACGGTTCTAATGGTGAGGCAGCTCCAGCAAAACGCGAAAAGAACTACAAAGACATAGTTGTCACCGAAATTGATCCTGAGAATGGCAAACTATCCATACAAATTATTGGGACTGGAACATCTGCCCTCGATACGATGATGAATGCATTTAAGTCATTCCATTTGAACCCATCAAACAACAATTCGCTACCAGGCCCTCCAAAGACCGGCGAATATGTTGCAGCTAAATTCTCAGCAGACGGTCAATGGTATCGTGCACGCATACGTGGTAACGACCGCGCTGCCAAAGAATCTGATATTGTCTTCATTGATTACGGGAACTCTGAGAAGGTTCCATGGTCCAAGCTCCGTCCACTTTCACAGCCTCAATTCTCGACACAGCAACTGAAGCCACAAGCCGTCAATGCGATTTTGTCCTTCCTCCAATTCCCACCAAACAAGGACTACCTAAGCGATGCGATTCACTTCATCACCGAGGTCACCGCTGATAAGCAACTTGTTGCGAATGTCGATTACACGGATCCTAAAGACGGGACTTTGTACGTCTCCTTGATGGATCCAAAAATGAGCACGACACCATTTGATACCATTAATGCTGAGATTATCTCGGAAGGCCATGCAATGGTAAGTCTTTTCCGTCTATTATCCTTACATTTGTAAATATGTCACTAACGATCCATCTCTAGGTTCCTACAAAGCTAAAGCCGTGGGAGCGTGCTTACAGCGATGTTCTTGCTGATCTGAAGAAGAAGGAAACTGCCGCTTCGGAGGCACATCTCGGCAGTAAGTCACACATCCTTCCCACGTTCCCAATGATAAAGTGACTAATTATGAAACAGTGTGGGAGTACGGCGATCTTCGCGAAGACTAAAACCCATATCTCCCTCAAATCGACGTCCTGCCTTCTTTCTCTTTTGCCATTCTGTTTTGTGGACCTTGCTTTTTACATCTGCATTGCGTGGGAGCATCAAAATGAACCGAAATGGGGGGGCCAAAAAACAAGTGACTTGACTTGACTGAAACATTGGGAATGGAGATGGTGTTCTTGAATGCATGCATGGGAATTATAGCGCGGGGTTGATTTGAATAAATACGCACCTTTACGGTCCATAAGGGATATTTGCATAAGCCATAGGCTTCTGTTTCGTGTTTTGTCTGACCTCTTTTTTATTTTTCACAAAATGAAATAGCGTCTTTCTGTGTCCTGGAATGTTTCGCGCTAGTGAGCCTTTTTTGAAGAACAAATCAGCATTGCTTGAATCATTGATTGAATCATTCATTCATTCATTCTTACTTACCTCAAATGATTCCTTTTCCTCTGTAGGGTTTTCTATGTGACTATACACACATGCATAAAATAAAACTGTAGATACTACTCGCTCGCTCGCTTGATAGGTATATATATATATGTATGTATGTATGTAACCCTCGTCCATCCGTCCAAAATAGAAAAATCTTTTGGCCTCCTAGCGTTTGTTCATTTTGTTACTTACTTACTTCACGGTATCACAGCTGGTCACATCGTCATATCGTCACATCGTCACATCGTCACATCAGAAGAAATACATACTTCCCCCCATATTCTCTTCTCTTCTCTTCATATAGGAAAGGAGCACCAAGAGCTATTGGATCGTGACAAAAATAGGTGGAGTTTGGAGAGGTGAATAGTTATTTTTGGGGGGAAGAAGGGGGGGTGGGGGATGTTGTTAGCTTTTACTGGGGTTTTTTGTTATGAGTTTGTGTGTGGTGGGATGAAAAGGAGCTTCATGGCTGGTTGTGAGTGTTTAATGGACATATGTAAATGCGTCTGTGTGTGGATTAAAAGTTCATTGGATTCAAGTTCGTTTTTTTATTTCAGCGTGTTTTGTGAAACTAGGTGTTGGGGGATTTGTGAAATTTTGTGAAGCTAGTGATATATGAAATTTTGCGTGCAAATGGACGAGATCTGGCTTTGACATGACGGGTAGGAATGATTATTGATTGGAAAACTCTTCCTAGAAGTACTTGTTAGTGATTGTAAGGTGAATATGTGATATGAAGGTTGGTATGTTTACGGTTGACTGTCCCATGGGGGGTGCAAACTTACAAATAACAAATACATACACAGTGCCAGCTCCATTTCTCCCCCCACCGAGCTTTAATGAACATTGACTGATTCTACTAAACCTTGGGTTTTAACAACTCATTTGTTCCAACATATCCCTTCTACGTGTTGATAGAAGATTCGCTATAGCAATGTGATATCCCCTGTTCGCGTATTTGATACTACTTTTGTATCTTTCTTCAGGAGGCAAATGCAAATCAGCGCCTGCATTAAGCAGAAATTGGACCATGTCTAGGCGGCCCCACTCAGAAGCTCCTTCAAGAGCTGTTCTGCCATCTTTCTTCGAGGCTGGCGCATTGACTCTTGCTCCATTTTCAATAAGAAGTTTTGCGATTGTAAGATGACCTCGAATTGCCGCTCCTTGAAGGGCTGTCACTCCGCTCTCCCGGCACGCCGGGGAATTGACATCAGCTCCTGCATCGAGCAGTTTCTGAATAAGAGTAAGACTACATTTAAAATTTGATGTTGCTGCCTGCAACACGGTTCTGCCATAATCTATCGCAGGTGGTGCATTGATATTCGCGCCTTTGCTTAGAAGCAAGTCTATAAGTTCCAAGTTTTGTGAACCTAGAACCGCAGCTTGAAGGGCTGTCCTTCCGGATGATCTGTCGGGGGCGGCATTAACGTCTGCTCCAAGATCCAAGAGAAGTTCGACGAGTGTGATGCATTGTTTCTCATATTCCTCATTACTCATTTCCATATGTGTGTCACGTCCACCTATTGCGTTTATAACAGCTAACTGAAGGGAGGTATGCCCTTTAAGACTTGTATGGTGATTGACATCCGCTTTCCAATCAAGAAGCAGCCGTACAACGTTGAAATCATCACTTGCATCTGAACACCTCACTGCAACTTCGAGTGCAGTTTCATTATCTGACCTTCCGTAGTCGTTAACACTGGCTCCGAGTTCTAGCAGCTTCGAAACTAAATAGAGACTTCCGGTCCTTTTGACAGCTGCTATTGCTGTGTTCAATGGGGGTTCGTATGATAGACTTGCTACATTTATTTGCGCACCATAAGACAGTAAAAGGTCCACGATTGGGACAAGCTTTTCAACCTTAGGCCCATTCTTTTCGAGCAGTATCGATAATGATAATTGAAGAGGAGATTGGTCACGTTCTCCTGTAGCATTAACATCTGCCCCTGCTTCACAAAGAAGTCTGGCGCTGTCGAAATCTGAAAGGAAAACTGTTACCTGAAGTGGTGTGACTTTTGGAAGTATTCCGGGGTAAATTTTGCCGTTGACGTCCGCTCCGTTGTCTAAAAGAGCGTTCATCAGTGGAACGTCCTGCTCGGCGACTGCCGTATGTAAGATAGTTCCTCCATCCGATGGAATAAAACTAGACATGTTGACATTGAAACCCAAAGCCAACAGGTTGTATACGAGCTCGAGATCACCCCTCCAGACAGCCAGCTTCAAATCAAGTTCATCAAAATCGGAATACTCAACTGCACCCGATTCAATTAAAACCTGCAAGAACTCCGGTTTATCTCGTGCTGCGTTGATAGCTTTTGTCCCAAAAGTTCCAAGCACGTTTTGGTTGACATCTACACCAGCTTGTAACAGAAATTTCACGACATCTAAGTGTCTGTTCTCGATAGCCTGCACAAGCGGAGTTAAAAAAAGGCCTGGTGAGCCAGAAGGGTTATGCAAAGAAGGGTTATGCAAGAAACTGTTCCAAAATTGAGGATATTCAGACGAGTGTCGCCAACAGTTCAAAACATTTACATCCGCGCCATAGTCGACCAGAAGCCTCACCAATTCAAGGTCGCCCTTGCCAGCAGCAACTTGCAGTGGGCAGCTCTCGGTATACCACACTTCTCCATCCCCAGAATCAGATAATGGTATTTGCGGGAACCTGAAGGTTCCTTCTGCACTGAAGTTGGAGTATTGATTAGGATCTGCTCCATTTTGAAGCAGTAACCGACTGGTCTCGAAATGAGCTCCCTCTACTGCTGCCATAAGTGCAGTACTACTACCAAAATAATGTTCTCCATATTGGTAAATAAAAGGTAGACGATTAGCATGTGCTCCAGCTTCAATCAAAGCTATTACTAAATCCGTCCGTCCAGCAGCCGATACAGCTTGTAGCGGTGTTGCTTTAGGGCGTCGCATTCGTTTGAGAGTATGAAAGACTTCGAGGTCAACAATAGCACCGCCATTGATGAGAAGTTGTATCATCTCGACGCTAGTAGCTGCCTCGAGTATAATTGAAGGATAAAGGTAGTAACCTCCTTGCTCATTCTTCTCAACGGGCATGTTAGCATCCATTCCATGCTTCAAAAGAAGTGAAACAAGCGAGATATCATCCCGCCGTACAGCTATATTGAATTCTGTTGCACAAGAGTACATAAAGCGTTTCAAGCTGATACCTGTTGCAAGTAAAGATTCCACAGCTTTAATATTGTACTTTGCGAGTGCAGCCCGAAACAGCTGATATGAAAAGGCTTCAGTACTGGCGGTCTTATCATCTAAGAACGTGACTAAAGTGGAGAAGTGTTCATCATTGATTACCCATTGAAGTATACCGTTAACTTGGTCTTCTCTGATAAGGTTGTTGGTACAGAGGTAAACAGCATATCCAAGAAACGACACAAACACCTCATCTTTTGAGGAGTTCTGAAGCCGTATAATATCTCGATCGAACTCGCCATTGTATCTTTCAGGAATACAATTCCGCAAATCCGACATGACGCTTTGTAACATGGCCGATAAATTGAGTTGACTTCCTTCTATTAATTCCCGAAAGGAGTGGGCCCATTGCGGCATGTTATTGATCCTATGCGTTGATTTTAACGCGAACATTGAGGAGATCCTTTCATCAACTTCTGAAATTCGAGGGGTGCTCATGTCAATCGCAGAGATCCAATCAATATCCTGGCCGAAATCATACATAGTAAGATTCTCTGAGCTTCTTAGGTGTGCCCATTCTTGCATTACTGAGCAGTCTGGAGGCAATAACTCAATGTCAGAGTCGTCGTCACGCACTATCATATTCTGACTCTGAGCAATCGGGCTACGCAGAGTTCTGGGACTGATGTGTGTTTGAGAGTTTGTATTAATCGATGTGGCAACTGATTACAATTAGAAATCAACATTAATGAAAGTATACCAGAATCAAATAACTCTGCACATACCTATTGATGCGACTAAATCTCGATATTGGAACCATGGTAGATTCTCCCATATGGAAACAGGACACAACTCCATCGGAGAATAAACCCAGAGATCGCATGGAGTTGGGGGGCTTGGAGCTTACATCATATCAGCTTCTAATCTAAAATATTACCAGATAGAAGGAGTGCAAACATCTAGCAGCTTTTTCAAGTAGGCTTGGACGTATATGTCTTGAAATCTCTTTCCTCACTTTCTGGGCTTCAACGAGACTACCATTGAAATACACTTCAATTGGTTGTTTCCGATTCTTACGTTTCCGTTCGCAACGGGATACATATTTCCAATCTTTGTTGGTCATATGCTTGCGAAACTTCCACTCTCTGAGCTTGCCTTCATAACTTGTTTTGCTATAATATCCAAACATTAACGCCTAGTCTCATAACACGTATATACCTGGTGTTCATCTCTTTCTCAGAGGAGATAGAAGCGTACCTGGCATCGAATCCATATCTAGTTTTCATTGTATTCATCACGTCAGAGAGTTGCATGTTATTGGTTATGTACAATTCTCGAATGTGGCCCTTCTGGCTCTCCCAGTCGAGCGGCATATTGATGGCAATTGGGTAAGTTACGTATGAGATGGTATAGGTGAGATGTTGTCGAGATTTAGAGAGCGGAAAGGTGCAGGTCTTGAGATGGATGAGCGAGTATATAAAGTCGCCAGGCACGTAGCTTGGCTGTTCATGAGGCTGTGGTCGTGAAAAGTTTCAATTGGCTATGGCCGAAACCTCAAACATAGGTTTTATTGGTTATGGCCACAACCTCAGGACAAATTCTATTGGATGCATGTTCTAATGCTGTACACGGTACAGCCACCACCCAATTGACGTGGTATACATTTTAGAAGCTTGCAAGATGTGAATGCATTCAGGCGTTATCCAACCAAGACAGCCTCGCCACACATATGGTAAATCAAAAAGTCTTCAGAGGAGAACCCTGACCTTGAAAATATAACTCCAGCACCTACTACTTCTTCCATCCAATTTTGAACCTTCCTGTCGGCAAAATTCAGATTAGAAGGTGATCTAAAAGCAATATACTCTTATCAGACCGGTTCAACCTTAATTTACATTCGTCAGCCGTCCGTTCTTTGGACTTTCTGTTGTCATCTCTGGCCGTTCAGCTTATAGAAGGCTCCGTGCGTACCTCCCTGGTGATGAATTAATTTGATCCGATCTCCCCTATATTATATACCTTGATATCCAGATGCCCCACCCAAGCACGTGTCTCTACTGTTGAGTTACAGCAGACTGTCTTGGCACTAGAGCGGCAAGGGCAAGATTACACGCTCGCATATTCCTTCCCCCCAGGGACAGTACATTATGTTATCCTTTCTTAATTCCAACAAGCCCTTCCCTGAAGCACAGAACACTTCAGTCCGCGAATATCAGGTCGACGCATCACTCGTATCGTGAACAAAACCAACATGATGGTGGAGACAGCGCAGGACCGGACCGTCATAAGTCCAGAGCCTATCAAAATTAGCTTCTATTCCCCACAAACAAACATGACGATGTGGTATTTCTAGGTGTTGGTCATTTTAAGCGCTCGCGAATCCCTTACCACACCTCCACGCGCCCATGAACCAAAACCCGTGGACCTGGACCTGGACCTGGACCTGGACCTATGGGCGTTTTGGTAGCCGCCTATATCTCTATTTCTAGACTGCTTTAAGCGATTCATAATATCTTTCTTTAAAACTTCCTGAGATGCTGTTTTGCGAAGTTTCAATTGCTACACAAGAATATTTTCTCGTTAATTTATTCAATAATCCCTGTGTGAAACATGGCACCTCCATTTTCTGACCTTGAAGTGGCTCCCAAGTTTTCTGATCTTGAAGTAGTTTCCAAGTTCTCTGATCTCGAAGTAGCTCGTAGATCTCTTTATCCGAACTATTACCACGAAGGTCTTGAGCATGATACAACCAAACCCAATCCGACACAACACCATCTTGACTCGCACAAGCAGGCGTGCAATTCTATATCATCGCAGCGTCGTATTTGTGGACTGGTTCCCAGAGCGTTCTGGATAATCATGGTTGTCGGAATATTGGTGGTCATTGGAGCAGCAGTGGCTGGTGGTGTTGGAGGAATTCTAGCGTCGAAGAACAACAGGAGTTCGGAAAGCGCTTCCCAAACGTCAGGAAACTCGATGGGGCCTACGAGAACATTCCAATCAAGTAGTGGACGACCTACAGAGTCGACCACTTCCGCAAGCAGCGCACGATCTACAAGCTCCACTGCTCTCTCAAGCAGCGGGCGATCTACAGCCTCCACCACTCCTTCTCGGACAAGTACAGTTGCTTTGACCACTACACAAGTCATTGGTCCCTCCTACACCTTGCAACGTGACTGTCCTTCATCGAACAACACGATTTACGACATAACAGTTGGATCAGCCGATATGAGTTTCCGCAAGATTTGTGAGAACAGCTACCTCAATACCCTTCAGGCCCTGGGAGAGAATCGAGGAGCGACTGTTAACTCCGTAGCCTCAAGTCTCGACGAATGTATCGGGTTTTGTGCCGAATACAATGTGCGAAATGCTTCCGGGATTGCCTCTGCTCAGAATTTTGTTTGCAATGCTGTGTGTTGGCGCAATGGCTTAGACGACGACGATTTCCCCGGCCAATGCTTTGGCTTCACCACACAGAATTCCTCAAACTCTTTTGTGCTTAGGGATGAGGTAAAATGCGATTCCGCTGCATGGATCAATCAGAGAATTTTATAATCAAGGATGGGGAAAAGAATATTTTGTCCCCAAAAGCAAAGTGGGAATTGGCAATTGAGTTACAGAGTTGTCACTCTAGCAATCTCCTACTTGCGAACCTGAAAGCAGTATGTCCGGAATCCAAATATCTTCATCTCTCATTGTATTTGTCGCAACAAATTCGAACATCATCTGTACAGCCCAGTCCTCATTTGGGCTAGGATATGTAGTTAAAGGATAATTGCGTCAACTAGGCCACAAACCCTAGTGTACATGTTCAATGAAATGGAGAAAGTCCGGTAGCCACAGGAGCAGTAGATTAGGCTGAGGCTGTTTGAATTGCTGGCTGGATCTGGGATGTAAGCTTCCACGACTAGAATAGCTCTGGGCTGGTTCATAGGCAAGGTATCTTTAAAGAAATCTTGGAGAAGCTCGCATGGAGGAAGTATGGCTCAAGCGACTTTGCTTTATGGCACGTTGATTTGGAAAAAGAAACCAGAGGCGGAATGGAGACTTTAGTTACCCTAGAAAGAGGCCAATAAAAGTGTTTTGTGTATGTCTGTTCCTGTCCTGGATTGTCAGATATTGTTAACTGTTTTTTTCATAACAAGTCTTCTGGTGTAATACGTCGGCACAAGTACACCCTCTCCATAACGATTCATCACATATAGTTGCAAATATCCTTTTGTATTTAGAAACAGTCTAATATACCTTTACATTACACCATATGGCACCATAGTTAGCCTCCGGAATCTATTAGACGCTTAAAAGTGGGTTTAGAAAGGGGTTAAGCGAGGACCTAGTTCCGGTCGACAGTCGCTATTTATTCTCATAAATATTGAACTATACTCTGTTCTTTCACGTTGTAAATTCCCCTCAGATACTTTGAATATGACTGTTTCCATTTTGGAATCTAGCTTGGCAATGAAAAGTTTTTGGCGCGTGTCGTAGGTAATTATGAAGAATGTTAAGGTACCTGGGAATTTCCCAGGTAGACTTTGTGGTACATTCGAATTTTTCTTCGCGTTCTTTATATATGTTAATTTCGTAAATATACAAGAGAGTGATTTACTTGGTTAACAGTGTCAAATCCTCCTTTCATATTTCCTAGCACCAAAACATTTCCCGACGCTTTCCTGTTACCAATAGCACATCTCCTGGCTTTCTAGCTGCAATGTTACCTTGACTATAGCTTCGTTATTCGTGTTCTATATAGAAAATATGGTATTGAAACTGGAAGAAAGAATATGTTCAGGAGTACTAGGTGATGAAGTGTGTTCAGGTGCGCATGATTAGAAGGTATACGCAGAAGCATTACAAAGATCTTTTGTCACATCAATTTCCTAGTTATTGAAAGCGATTCAGGACTCATGATAAAGTTATATGTTCTGAAATTAGTAACATTCGTGTTTACGTTGAATTGGGATTGTTAGATGTGATGTGAATCTTTCCCAGGGAAGAACACTCCGCCTGCTCAAAGATGTAAGGTCTTCTGGCTGTGTTTTCCTGTATATGACTCCACGAATCACCGGAGTGGGTTTACCAAATCGTCTCCGGCATGATGTAGTACATGTATTGTATGTGATAGACAAAGGGTCGGCGCAAAGATAATTGTTTCTGTATAAAAAGATAGCTCAAACACCCGTATTATGATCGAGTGTAGATGGCGAGTCAAAACTAGATATCCACTACATGGCATATATATTTGCCATAAACCGGCCATTCTTGGACATTAAAGATTTCATGAAATATGTTGATTCTTGAAATAGGCTTATTGTAGACTACCTTCAGCATCGAGCTAAGTTTATTGGGAAATAATTTTCGCAAGAAAAGCAGTCGCCAGAAAGGCTTAAGAAAATCTGAAAAGCGCTCCACCTTTGCTTCGCTGTTAACAAAGCGCCACAGTTTCAGAATAAGAGTGATATTGTTACGTGGAGAATAATGTATAGCTATATGAGGTGGTGTCTTTAGTGCGATGCTTTGTAAAATAATTCTTCCTTATAAATGGAGGAATGGCGACGGTTTATTAATTGAAAGATAGTAGAACAAAGCGGAATATCTTTAGGAAACTACCTTTCCCGTTTGTTTAATATATAGTTTATTCTTTTGAATGCCGCGTAGTCGATATTCCAGTATAGAGCCTCACACGTGCCCTATTCAGTAGTCACCAGCTGCAGTAACGTAACTTGCCACTCATAAGACCAATTTCCAATTTCCAAAGCACAAATATTAATTTTACGGAGCCAACGCTTTATTTCGAGGTTTACGGTAATTATATAGCCCTGACTATCATCTGCTCCACCTGGGAGTCTTGTCCCGGTGCCGATATCCGTAGCCAAGACTGACCCCCTTTTTATTCTCGCTAAATCTCACAGAGACGGTGGGTTGTTGGATACTTCAATGCTACTTGTTTCCTACCCTATATTTCCACTTGCGACGGAATAACTGATATTATACTAAAGAGATAAATGCAGTTTTGTTAATTTCGTCACCCAAGAGTGTAAGAGTAGAGAATTGCTTCCAAGATCTGCAACAATGCCAAGTGTTTGTTGCACCAAATATCCACACTTGGCGGCCGAGCACTGCTTATCAAAATGCTTTCTGGGACCTGAATATGCAGCCTGCAGCAACAGCTGTATCACAGAACAGGAAGTAGTGGAGTAAGTTCATGGAGGGGTAGATGTGGAACGGTCCGGAGCGGAGGTATTTTGGAGGGGTCCTTCACCAGTCTCTGAACTATTTCTACCCCGAACTTCTTCACTTCACGATAGTTGGACATCCCGCACTGAACCAAACACTTATAACAAAAGAAGAAAGTAATCATGTCGTTCTTCGCTAAGATGACTAAGGAGTTCGATAACTTGATAGGGGATAAAAAGGATGAGAAGAAAGAGAAGAAGGACAAGCCGATGGAGCAAGGTCATGGCGACGCTCAACGAGGTAACTCCCCATAAATCAAGTCTTTTGCATGTTCCCCATAATGAGCTTGTCCTAAATACTTTATAGCATACGAGCAACCACAACAAGGATATCCACCACAGCAGTACGGGCAGCCTCAATATGGAGCACCTCCAGGGCAATATGGGCAAAATCCTCAATATGGAGGACAGCAGCAATACGGAGCACCGCCAGGTCAATACAATCAGAACCCCCAATATGGAGGTCAGCCTCCTCCACAACAGTTCAGCCCCCCGCCTCAGAATGTGCCATACCTACCATCATTACCAGCAGGCTGGACTGGCCTATGGGACCCCGCTGGGCAGCGCTGGGCTTATTTGGACTCAAATAGCAAGGTAATCTGGACCCTTCCTACCTATCCTTCTTACACAGACGCCCATGGTAGCGATGGGACTCGTGGATTGGGTGGGGATGGTGGTCATGCAAGTGGATATGGCGAGAAGGAGAAGGACAAGTCCGGAGATAAAGATAAGTCAAAAGACAAGAAGGATAAGTCAAAGGGCGATAAGAACGCAATGATGATGGGAGCTGCCGGTGGTGTGGCAGTAGGTGCCGTTGGGGGTGTACTGCTTGCAAATGCTTTGGGTACGTACATTGTTCTCTTTCGAAGAACCAAAAACTAATTTGCGTAGATGACGATAACCATCATGGAGGCGGAGGTGGAGGATACGGAGGCGGTGGTGGTGGTTACCCCCCTCAGCAGAACTATCCTCCCCAAGAGGATTTCCCAGATGAGACACGCTCAGGTAGCTCAGTGAGCAGCAGCGACAAAGAGGATCTGGAAGAGGCTCGAAAAGAATATGAGGAAGCTTATGAAGAAGCATATGGATCGGATTAGAAGATGCTATGCTTTACAAGAAAATCTGTGAACATTTCTAAGGAATCCCACAAGTATAAAGTGGCAAATACGAATAGAATGTGCTTCAGAAAACATAATCTGTCTCTGTATATTTCCACGCATAGTGCATCATCTCTGAAGCCCAATCTCATCCAAGATGAGACTCGAGTATGATTTTGTATAAAATCTGCCTTGCTATCAGGGTACAATTGCAAAGGCAAACAGCATACATGCATACGCAGCATTCACATGATCATTTATCCATGCGATTTCATCTGGTACTTCCAAAGATAATGTACCCAAGACAAACCGACCAGGGTACTGCATCAAAGCACCTTGCACAGCTGAACTGTCTTCCAAAACGGCAGTAGAGTGAGGCTCTCAAACTTCCACGACGAATAAGAAGCAATGTTATATCTTGGCAACCATCTTGGTACTCGCAGTGGATTATTGAGCCATCTTGGCACTTAAAAACACTGAGGTAACACACATCTCGCTTATTTCGTGTATATTATGGGCCGTTGCCTCTTTCGTGACTAGTTCATCTAAGCACGATTGTGAAAGAAAATAGAACGGTACAAAAACCCATGTTATAGAGAGAGTAGTTTGGTTTGGTAGTTAGAGTATATACAGCCCAAAGGGGGAAAATGATGAAAATCAGGTAAAACCCGAAACCACATGGTGTGGTTTTTCAACCATCTGGGAGAACATCGTGCTTGTGTACTAGATAATTGGCTGTATTCAAATATCTTCATCCTATAGGCACACCTAATTCCAAGTGTTACCAGACACCAAGTGAAACTTCACTCTGCTATTACCAAGTTGTACTGGTTATATTTACAAAACACAAAATACCAATCAATCATCACGATCTTTTTATTCAATTAAACCAATATTATATTTAGTGGAGTTTCCATTATCGATTCTCGTTGAAAATAACTCGTGATCTTGCGTTGAAATATGATTTATGTAATCATGCACTAGAGTTTCCAGGAGGAGGTGACCCTGATGGCGGCGTTGCATTGACTCCGTTAAGTTTGCTGTTAGACCCGGTACGCGAGTTTTTATACTGAACTGATGTACTAAAGCTTGGGCATTGACCATTGCTAACCTGGTACTTAGCCTGCGTCCATGTATCACCATTTACTCCAGTCGGTAAAGTGCTTGGCGAGAGAGTGGCACCACTAGCAGTTGCGCTGAAGGTGACGCCTGTAAAGGGCAAGTCATCAAAGTTCCAGAGCGTCAGCGTCAGAGTTCCCCCGTTACAGCTGACTCCGAGATAACCATCCGCAAGGCCAGTAGGATTTGATACGGGTCTGTTTGCTCGCTTTCTTGGAGTGACGCCAGCGCGATATGCGGCACGCTGACCTTGAGCATTGGTTTGAGCCACGGTCTGTGCTTGATAGTTACGGTCTCGAGTTCCGCCATTTTTGTACCAATTATCGATATAAGTGTTGTTAGCGGTATTAACTCCATTGACTGCAGACCAGATGCCGTTGGATAGCAGCACGTTACGTTGAATAAGGTGCGAGTTTGACCCCTCGTCGGTGTACATACCAAACCCACCAGCGTCATAAGCGTAGTTCTCATTTATCTGCGTTGAGGGTGACTTTCCCAGCGTATATAAAGCGCCTAGGTCCGTATGTGAAAGTCCATACTGGTGTAGAAGGTTGGCTTCGATTAGATTGTTCTGTGAAGTGGTCGGTGTGGTATACTTTGGTTGATAATTATACAATCCACGGTTCTCATACTCGGAGCTACCACCTGCATCATTAGATCCCCATCCATAACCGTGGCAAATTCCTGAGTATGGCACCTGAAATAGGTCGTTGTGAGAGATGGTGGAATACTGGACATATGTCGCCAAGATAGACACCGTTGAGCTGAATAAGGACGATACATTCGTGAAGATGTTGTTAGAGATTACAATTTGCGAGTTGATCATATTCGAATTACTCGGGTGATGCGCTGGTGCCTGAACTCCACCACTGGTGATAGAATTGCCCATGACTTGTGTAAAGTAGCTATCCGTGACAGAAACATTCTTAGCCCCAAGGCCAACGCCAGTGAAATGCGCATTGTCGTCGTTACCAATGCCGATACCGCCAGCTCCAAGTTGTGTGTAGCTACCGCCAGAGAAAGCAATATTTCTCGCTGCACTAACTTGGACTGCCGATGGCATCTGCCACCACTTTGGCCTTGCCGCTTCAAACTGGGGATAAACCGTATTTTCACCAATATACGCTCCTGTCTGTTGATCCACATAACCAGAAACCGAAGGTCTCATCCAAGTGGTGTGAGCCTTGTCATAATTTTAGTAAAGGCGCAAGCAAAAAAAAAAGTGTTATCACCGATGGATAGGGGACACAAAGAAATGAAGAAACCCACAAATTTAAGACCAATAAATGAAATATCGTGGCTAGGGTCACTGTACGTATTACCAATGGCAAGCAAACACTCCTGGACACCTAAATAAGTCTCAATAGTAGCCATATTTTCGCCATTCAGTGGTTTGTAATAGACTCGGCCGGCGTTTGAATCCAAATAGAATTGTCCGCCTTCAGTCAGAAGTGCTAGTGCATTTTGTACCCAGACACCAAAGTCAGCGTTGTTTTTGTTAACAGTATCGTAGCCGATCAAATTATTATTCCAAGCATTCTGGACCATGACAAGCTGTCGGTTGCCCACTGACTTGATCGGGGAATAGCGATCCGTGAAAGAATTGATGAAACGGATCTCAGCCCCTGCGATACCAGCTGTAGTCTGAAGCCAGTCGTATTGACCATTTGTCCAAGTCATACCTGTACTCGTATAGGCAAAGTCCTTGCGATTGGCAAGCTTTCTTCGTGCATAATTGCTTGCTTTGCCTCCAACGTAAAGGTTGCGGGACTTGGTTCCAGCCGGGACAGATGCGGAATACACACCGTTATTACCTTGAGTCCAGCTTGTGACTTTAATGCCACCTGAGATGATAGCATTGGTTCCATCAGCCTTCCAATATACCGTGTGACCGTTCTTGCCCGAATCTGCAGTGGTGAAGATAAGTGGTGCAGTCAGAGCGTAAACGCCATCGGCGATATGAACTGTAACATCTGCGGTCATCGATCCGCTGATAACCGAACGCACCGCCTGTTGCGCTTTTGTGAGCGTTTGAAAC
>Ga0247734_1000624_pt1 | contig 29636 bp, 4 predicted proteins | sample UWRJL103311B2_FD_180933 | JGI IMG/M metagenome (GOLD analysis project Ga0247734, IMG submission 180933) | Plant litter microbial communities from Arlington Agricultural Research Station in Wisconsin, United States - UWRJ-L103-311B-2 | ecosystem: Environmental > Terrestrial > Plant litter >...
GTCGGTGTTTTTAGACGGAATATAATATTGAAGGGAGGTACTGACTTTCATATGACTCATCCCAAAGTCGGTCTATCTCATCAGTCGGCCATCCTTGGTAATCAGAGTAAGTGTCCTTATTAGGGCCGAAACCACGCTTGAAAACTACGTCGTGATACTCAATCTCATTATAAGCGGGCGCTGGACGCTGTCAGACATGATAAGACAGAGGCACTAGAGTTCTGTTGCTGAGCAGAGCATCGTGCCAAAAGAATACATACAATAGCGATCCAGTTCCAACTCTGCATCTCCAGTAACTGGGGGTTTGGGTTCATGCGCCAGGGCGAGAGTAAGGATAACAACCAAGAGCCATGGCAGTGTTGTCACAAAGGTCTTTACAGAGCAGATTCTTTGGAAGAAGCTGTGTTGTAAAGAGCGGGATTCTAGCTCACTAAGAAATCCAATTTTCTCAAGTCTATCATCAATAGAATAACCGTTATTAGAACTAAACTCTGTATCTTTGGAAGACATTTGGAGGAAGTGTGATGCGAGAAATATAGATTGTGGAAATTGTCACCAAATAGTACGTGATAGAGATCCAAGTTTAAACATGTATAAAGCTGTGGGAAGATAAAGAGCATAGTCAAATGAGTGTTAGTAACAGCGCCTAACGGAGGACCCTGGAGTTATCTGTGAGGGTTGTAATCACAACAGTCACCTGCGTTAGCTACGAACATGTGTAGCGCCGAATCCAACAAGCATTGCATAATTCGCTGCCAATGCCCCTTTCTCATCATATTGTGTAGATTCTTCGAAGGCCGAGTTTTCAGACAACAAACACCCTGTATTTGTGTCAAGGACAGCACTTTTGGTTGGTGGCTGTCCTACAGCTCTTCCGGTTGGTGTGATGGATGTAATGTACCATCCTAGTTAGAATTAATTTCAAGCACCTGAACGAATGCGTGGTTTTATAACGACACGACCTTCCTCAATGGTGCAACTCGGGAAAACAATGTAACGTCGTCGAGAAGATGGTCCGACGTCACTTATTGTTGCAAATATCACTTATCATGCTTTTGGACAATGATTCGACGGACAGCTTTCTTGGACGGTCAGCATGCAAATGCCAGCATCAGTAAATTTCTTCACAGACAGCAGGATTCCATGGCATGGCAGATAACCATACGCATAACCTCGCTCACCCAATCGATGATCGTAATTAGTACGCGTCATATCCTCAATACTGTTATCTATAGAGTATAGAGCTGAAAATCCTGCATGCTGCCTGCACATGGGCCTAGTCGACACTCAAGAGCGAACAAGCATAGTGATCCTTCGTTACTTGTTGATATCTGCATACACAAACCAGCTGTGAAGAAACCTGCATAGCACCATGGTATCCTATTACCACATCTATCTGAATGGAGTTTGGGTGACTGAGAATGTACCCTAACCATCAGTTTATCTGATATACCTCGCCTTTAAATACCACATCTATTCCCACCTGACATCAGTAGATTCTCTTAGCAATATTGCTGAACAAACATCTATTTCTAGGTGCAACAGTATAACTCCCCAGAGCATCTTAATTCCCAATACCATACACAATGCATCTTTCTACGTTGTTCTTTATGGCTGTGGCCGCCTCCTTTACAGCCGCCATCCCAGTGCGAGAAGCGGCCAAGGTACACACAATCCTCAAAAGCTGTATTACTTTAAACTGACTTGAGATTAGCCGCCCAACAATTTAGACTTGTTGTTCCAGAATTATTATGCGGCGGTACGTAATGACTTAGATATATTCTCAAGAACAAGAAACTAAACTTTGGTAGAAAATCTCCGAGGAGGAAAGTAAGGTGTGGAAGTTCTTTTGAATGACTTCGCCACATATTGACCTGATCTGAACGCAGCGCTCGGTGAGCCATCTCGAAGCCAAGCCTGAGCAGTATTAATGGAAGGTTCGTATTTGTTCATATTAATTATGACAAGGTTCCAATTATTAACATTTGCGTTTAGCCCGTTGTCGAGAACCTTTGAACTGTGGGTTGGTAGTATTGCTAGACTATCCGCAGTTTCGTTCGGTCGGGTGCGACGGTTTGGGCGATTGAGCAATGAGGTTATTGAGCTTTCCGGATGTCAGGGCTTCTATGGCCGTTTGGATACTAAGATGCCATGGCATGCGAGGGAGTTGTTTCATTAGTTTTAACCTATTTAAGCTCCTCTACATTCGTTATCAATAAATGAACACTATCCTTGAAACAACCTTCCACGCGAGAGCGTCTCGGTGACCATTATTTATCAAAATGATATGTATATAAAAATACAGTATTATTTACTAGGAATGATAATACATGATTCATTGTAAATCATCCTTCTTATACTATACTAAGATTTAGAAAAACGTATTCTAGTTCCCCCCTCTATAACCTATTAACTTTATGGCATACCAGACAATCAGGTCAGTCAGTCTAAGGTGATCTCGGATTTAATAGTGTCAGGTCAATCAAAGAAGATTGATGCACCAATTACCAGACCATAACTGCCCTTGTTAGCTAAATTTAACCTTTTAATTGTCCCTACAACCGCCGTGTTCGCCAATACCGAAGCAATTGCATATGCTCGAATAGTACTAGTATAACAGGTAGATAAGATCCAAAGTGTTTACGAGTTATAAGATGTCATAATTTGCCGGGCTCTTATACACGCCAATTAGATAACGCAAAGTGCAGCTTCACATTCCCGGAGATTAAATTATAGAAAAGTTTGGATAATCCACTATTCCAACAAATCTCTGACAACCTTCCCAAAGCATAGGTTGCATAAGCACCAACAATGCATCGCAGTACATATGCTTGAACGGCACAGCATTTGGGGTCAGAAGCCATGGCCTCTGCAGCCTGCTGTATCCCTGGCCAGGCCTGCGCTTTACAGTAAGAATACTTCACAATATGGAGATGAGATGATTGGAATGCGTTGATGGTCCATGTCAGGAACTAGGGTAAAGATATTCCCAGAGCATCTAATATATGCTTTTATCAGGCACAGTTGTTGGTCAGCTTCGTTGGCCACGAATAACGATTGCTGTAGGGGATGAAACCAACTGCAGTCTTTCCCACCTCATCCTCTCACCGCTACTCGTATCCGAGTTTAGCCAGACCCCTTAGTTTGTGGCATACTTCTCCTGCTACAGAATCTTGAATATTGCTAGTTGTTTGATATCTTGGTATGCCTCAACTGTGGGTCGCCTCAAGTCAATACCATGTATCCCTGGGCGCTTATGCTGCCCATGAGGCAGCATAGCCGTATTTATGTTATCTAGTGTAAAACAATGCATAATAGTGATAGTAAGCTTATCAGCTATCCTATTGTTAGTTGGTGTACGCAATATGCTTCTCTTATGCTACCTTGCCTGTCCGCACTTTTGAGTTTCCCTCTCACTTGAATTATCACCGAATAGAATAAAATTTGAAATATATACAACTCGAACTTCGATCTTGCAAGGATATATCAAAGAAGGCCTATAATTATGACTATTGATAAGAAGGGCAAGTACGAGCCAATTCTGGCAGATGTTGAAATCGCTTTTGAGAGTACTCAAAACCCTGACAAAGGGCGATCGTTGTGGATTGGCCTCCGCAATAAACACATCCTACTTTCTACTCTACAGGCAGTTTTGTTGATCGCCAATATCAGTTTAATTGCTTTGAACATGTCTTATCCAAAATATAGCAATAAAGGACACTTTGTTACAGGTCATGTTGATGAACCCTACTGTAAGTAAAAAAGCTGGCTAGTTCGAATTTATAGATTCAGGTGCTAACTTAAACCATAGCTCCTGCTCATTCTATAGTTAAGTACGAAATTCGGAAACTTGACTTGACAGCAACAAGGTCGAGTCCTTATTTTGGCAACCCTCGCCCTGAGCTAGATAAAGCATGGGCGGAATTAACACAATGTACTATGTTAGCAGACCTCTATAAATAAGCTTGGCTAACTGCTTTTTTAGCGGGCATGGTTGAGATTTCAGCAGAAGATATGAAATTAATGAACAAAAGCTCTATCGCAATTCAAGGCAATGGTACCTACGTCGGATACTATGCTGTATACCATCAGCTCCATTGCTTAGTTTGTTGCCATATCTAATAGGGTATATTATATATTCTTGCTAAGAACATTTAGAAACGAATTTATCAAATGAACTACAAAGAGTATTACTCGGACCTCATATTTACCATGGAGCACTTTCGTAAGTTCATTAGATTTCTTGCCATACAGTTCACTTATATTTATTATCCACAGAACACTGTTTGGAAGTCCTTCGACAAGGTCTCATGTGTAAATCGGACTTGACAGTTAATACTATGGATTGGCAATCAGAAGCGTCTATAGGGTATGTGGGCATCACGGCATGGGATCGTAAATGTATTCATTGGGACTCGTTTCATGCCTGGACAAATACTCAAAAGATTCCGACGCCACTCGGAGATTTTCTTGTACCGAAAGATATAAATGGAAGTTTTGGTCCATGAATTAATTGTTAAAGGTTTTATCGTTGATATAGGCTGAAGGGGGTAAAATGAATCTGAGTAGGTTTTGGGATAACTTAATGTTATAGTCTAGTATGTTATAGTCTAGTAGGGAATAAATATGCTTGGCCTTACTGTCGGATCACTCTGAATACAAGGCATCTTCTACGTGCTATTATATATTGTCTAATAGGCACGTAACAGACACCTGTCACGAACCCTGCCTTAAGCCTCCTGGGCTCTTAGCAATTCTTTGGCCTAAGGCTTAGTAGCTACGCTATACAGAGAACTATTATATTACAGGTTATGTAATAAAGCTTGGTTAGAGCTTTAAGATTACAAGCTCTATAGAGCCTATGTTTTATAAGCTCTCTAAGAGCTCTAAGTAATTAGGATTTCTATATAAATAGTTTAATTTCCTTAGTTAAAAACTTTATACTTAAATCTTTATAATATTTAATTTATATTATTTATTTTATAACAAGAATTATTTTATTAATTCTACCCAGATGTAATATTTGCCTTTACCAACCCGACGTTTAGTTCTTAGGGCCTTATACAAGGCGTTGAAGAAGGTTACCTAACCTAGGGGTCACCTGCTTAGGTAAAAGGAAGAGGTTATAAATCATAGCACTAAAGTGAGATAAATGCTTTATAATACCCCGTATCCTATTCGATAAGGCTTTGACTAGCCTTTGATATAAAGTAAGGGGAAGTAGAGCTTTAAAAAGGGTAAAGATTAGTTTGTATAAAATTTAACTAGTTAATAAGAATTAATATCTTTAAATATTATATTACTCTGCCTTTAAAACCTTATATTAGTTAAGAGCTATTCGAGTTTAGAACCTAAACGTTATAGTAAGAAGAGAGGTAGAAGAAATAAGATCAGTTAATTATTAGGATATATAACAGATACACTTAGGCTACCGTAGCTTAAAAGACCTTCTTCCACTTTACCAAACTCTTAATATCCTTATATTTGCTATACTATTAATAATGTATTAGTTTCTGCCGCTAGACAAAGAATTTTATATTTTTGAAAAGATAAACTCCGACAAGGTTAGCTAGATATATAAGTAGATAAAGCATACCTAGCTTTAGCAGCTTTACTACTATAATATAAACAGGGTTAAGAACCTGGCTTCAAAGTACCAGAATAGCAACAAATGCGCTTATATAAGCATAGACTATAGCTTATTAACTATTGTTTTAAGGTTATATTTAATAATAGAACAATATAAGCTATACGGTTTTTAATTATAAAGGATATTATATATCTAAAGGAAAAGGTTTACTACAAAGTTACAATTATAAAATTTCTTAAAGAAAATACTTATATCCTAGTTTTAAAATTATTACCTTTGGCATAGCTGTAAATAATTACAATTCTGAAATAAAACCTTTTATTATTACCGAATAGATCAAAGGTGTACTTTTTAATAGTATTATAAAAGAGCTTTCTTAATCTCTAAAGAGGCTAGTTTTATATAAAGACATTAGCAATAATACTCTTTATATTATCTATTACTAAATAGCTAAAATTCTCTTAGAGCTGTTAATATACAACTTTGATAAAATTAGTACTCTATTATTTGTTAATAATAAGAGTAGAACAACTTTGTAACATATTATATCTATACTGTTAACTCTAAAAATAAACGAAATAGAGAAAAGAAGATATATACGACTATATAGTAAGACATCTATCTTTAGATATATACTTTAGCTAATTGTTTAGATTATTATTTAGAGCCTTTTTATAATATTACATATTATATATAAGATCTTGTTTAATAAAGTATTAGACATCTATGTAAGTAAAGAAATTTTATAGATAATATTAATAACGCTTGTAAAAAATATATCTATTATTAATAAGTTTAATACGTAGCGCTATATTTTGTCTCTAAGAAATATAACCTTAGTTCTTATAAAATAATCTATAATAATATACGACTAGGAAATATAAAGATTAATTTAGAAATGTTAAAAATTATTAGAATGCTTAACGTTGAGTAGACTTACGCAAGCCTGTATTAGTTCTTTTACTCCCCCGTCTTCTTAACTAATACTTTAGAACCTAACCTCTTAAACTTCTTCTAACAAGGCTCTTTTTATTAATAGAAGTTCTTAGTATTTCTAAGGTTCTTAGAGGAGAAAGAAGTATAATAGAAAATTTAAATAAGTAGTAATGTTTAATTAAATAAGAAATTGTTATATCTAATACGTTAATTAATAGAAGATAAAAAATTTTAGTTTAATAAATTGTTTTACAAATCTTTTAATTTTAATAAGAAAGTACTATGGCCTAATATTAAACTTTATCTTTAAAATTAGCAACTTAAAAAATTTGAGATTATAAATATTACTAATATTAAAGCATTTGTATAGATGAAAATAGAGAATTTGTATTAATATAAGATATAATAATAAATGTTAGAGGAGAAGAAAAATATAAAGTCTAGATTAGGAATTCTTATAAAGAAGAAGAATATACAAAGTTAAATCTAGTCTTAGAAAAATTAGTACAAATATAAAATTTAATAAATTTGATTTAACATTTCTAAAAACTAATAAGTTAAATATAATACTAATAGTCTAATATAACGATCCTAATATCCTACCTAGTAGGGCTAAAGGGTTGTCGGGTTGGTATTATAAGAGAAATAGTTAACTAGAATTCAGGGTCTTTAAATAGAATTAAAGTTATTATTAAATAAATAATCTATATTACTAATTATAAGGTTTTGAGCACAAAGCTCCTATTTAATAAAACTATTCTACTTATATAGAACCCTTTATACCAAGGCGAGATCCTGGGGTCTTGGGGTTCCTTTTCTCTTTAAGATCTCTAGATTCTAGGGTCTATTACATAACTATACTTACCCCCAGAACCAGAGTTAGATTAGCTATCTGATTTATTACTTTATATATTATTTTATAAGTTCTAGCCTTAAGCTTCTAGAATACTTATTTTAAAACTAATTCTTTTTTAGAAGTTCTTTTCTAAGAGCGGTTTTCTTTTTAATACAATTCTTCCTGAAGCTATATGCTTCTAAAACCCTAGGGCTTCTAAAAGCCCTTGGTATCTAGAACCAAATTGTAATACTATCCCCTTCCTAGATTAATGTACCCTTATACTTAAATATATAGATTTAGTTCTTAATTGATATTATTCTTCTTCTTTTATTATAACTACTTCCTTAAAATAAAAAGATAACCTGTCTAATAGTAACAAGTCTCTAATTGTAAAGAAGAAGCAGCAGTATTTATAACTTATATTTGAAATTAAAAAGATAAATATTAAAATAGAACTATATACATATTATACAAAAAAGGAAAGAAAGTGTATTTTCTTATTAGAATAATCCAACTGATATTTAGAATATATATAAATGAAAAAGTCTTCTTGTAATACAAAATTGCCTCTAGGGGCAACTTAGGATTTAGAAATTCCTAAAATAAGTAATTAGGAGTTTCTAAATTGTTAGGTTAAGAGGCTGGATAATAAAGAAAAGGTGGCCGCCTAAGCAGCAGCCTTTATAATAGCTAGGCAGCAGAAGGCTATATAAAAATAATAGAAAGTAATAGCAAAGATAATACACTTATAGAAATAAAAGGCTTTCTTAAAGAATTAAAGGAAAATAATAATACTAAGAGATTTATAATATCTTAATAAGCTTAATACTCTAAAGGAGAAGGAGAAGTTGAAATAAAAGAAAGTAAAATATAAGAAGCTATATATTATTAATTTGGTAAATTCTAATAAGGGGCTTAATTACAATAGCCCTTCCTTTAATTTATTATTCTTATTATAATAAAAATAATAGGTAATAATAGATTTTATTAATAAAACTCCTTTAATATTTTAAAATAATTAAAATTTGATTTAAATTTCTAGATATTTTTAAAATTTAGATAATTCTTCTATTTAATTAGATATTTAACTTTATTACTAATATATTTATAATATAAGATTTTCTTAATTTTGTATTTAGTATTAAAGTTTAAAGGTTTAATCTCTATAATTGGCATAGGTAATATTCTTAAGGATACTTTTTTAAATAAGGATATATAGAATATTAAATAGATATTTATTATTTTTAATAATGCTAATTTGAAATTTAAAGGTTTTTTAACTTTTTTAATTTTAAATAATCTTAGTTTCTTATAATTTAATTTATTACTAAATTGTTTAATATTAATATTTTTTCTAATTAGATAGACTTTATTTCCCTCTTTTAATATAAGCTTTTAATTATATCTTTTATTATAATAGTAGATATTCCTTTTTATTATAAATTTAAGTTTTTTAAAAAGTATATAATATAAATCCTTAATTTTGTTAATTATTATTTAGGCGAGTTTATTATTAATATTAAATATTTTAGGTTTTTTATATATTATAAGTTTATAATTAAAGTTGATATAAAATAGAATTATAAATATTATTTCTATAATTAAGCTGTTATATAAAAACTAAACTAATAGTAGTAATTTTATTTAATTATTCTATTAATAATTTATATAATTATAAAGATATATTTTAATTATTTGGTTTATTCTTTTATTTCTATTATTAATTTATAAGTAAAATAATATAGATAGCTTCCTTTTAGCATTTAGTAATTAAATTATAATAATTTAAAACTTTAAAATAAAAAGTTTATTCTAATTTAATAGTATTTTTTTAGGAAATCTATATTATAAAATTATTTCTTTAATAAATATATAAGTAAGTTATTTAGCTATATTTAATTTATAATATAATATTAGAATTATATACTTTATTAATCTTTCTATAATAATTAGAATAAAGTTATATTTTACTTTTATTATTAGATTTTTAGATTTTGATAGCTTAATAATAAAGTCTTAAAAGATAGATTTCTATAAAATTTCAAATACTAGAATTATATATATTTAATTATAAGATATATAGTAGAAAGTCTTATTCCTTATATAGATATTATAATTATTAATTATTTCTATAATTCTTTTTTATAATTATAGGCTTTAATATTCTTATATAATTCTTTAATAAATTTGTTAAATATCTTAATACTTATAAATAAGTAGCTTATATTATTCTTTAATATACTTATTAAATATTTCTTTTAGAATTTAGATTTTCTTGTTTAAGTTATAGTAATAAATTTCTTTTTATAAGATAAGTAGTAACTTTTCTTAAGGGGCTTTCTTTTAAGCTTTTTTAAGCTTTGTAGATTATTAATTATTTCTAATAATTATAATTAATATTTCTCTAATATTTGAAATAAGATCTTTATTATTTAGGATATATAAAAGAGCAATTTTCTTATAAATTTTGTTATTTTTATATCTTAATATTCTGCTTAAAGTATTAGCTTTAGTATTATTAGTTCCTTTAATATATTTAATTACTAAATTGTAATTAGCAAGTTTCTTAATTTATTAAGCTAACTTTTAATTATCTAAAACCTTAATAGTTATAAAAGTTTAAAGATTTATATAATTAATATAAATAATAATTAGGAAATAGGCCCCTTATAAGTAGATTTTCTAATATTTTAATACCTCTATTATTACTAGTAGTTTTTTCTTATAAATATTATAATTCTACTTAATAAGAGACATCTTTTTTAAAAAGTAAGCAATTAAATATAATTTACTATTATTTCCTTTTTATAAATATACTCTATTTATAATAATATCTAATATATCTATTTCTATTATACTTTTATAATTGTTATAGAAGATATAAAGAATTAGTTCTTTAATAAATCTATCTTTAATCTTAAAAAAAGCTTTATCTACTTTCTTATTTTATTAAAATGATATATTCTTTCTAATTAAATTAATTAGAAATTCAATTATAACAATATATCCTTTAATAAACTAGTAGTAGAAATTAGCAAATCTTAATATAAATTATATATTTTTAACATTTTTAAAAGTTTCCTAATCTTATATATCCTTGATTTTAACTAAGTTAATTACTAATTGGCTAAATTTAATAATATATTTAAGGAATATTACTTCTTTAATTCTAAAGCGACACTTTGAGAATTTTAGTTAAAAGTTAACTTTAGTAAATTCTTTTATTACTAATTTAATATATTTCTTATAATCTTCTCCCTTTAAGGAATAAATTAGAATATTATTAAAGTAGCAAATAATAAATTTTCCTAAATAAAGTTTAAGAATATTATTATTCTGGCATTAATAAATAACAAATATATTAATTAATCTAAATAATATAATTATATATTCTTATAATCCTAAAGGTAAAATAAAAGCTAATTTCTATTTATAGCTTTATTTGATATAAATTAAATTAAATATATTTTATTAGTTTAATATAATAAATATTATAGCTTTATTTAGCTTATTTTATAAAAATTAAATATTAGATAAAGGATATATATCTCTAATTGTAATATTATTTAATTTATAATAGTTAATATAAAGTTTTCCTTTAGATTCTTCTTTTTTGCCTATTAATAATATATTAGTAATAGCTAGTAATTTAGACTTCCTAATTTATTCTTTCTTTATAACTTCTTTTATATACTCCTCTAATATTAAAAGATTCTAATAATTATAAAGTCTTAGTTTTTCTAAAGGAAGTTCCTTTTCTAACTTTAAATTTATTTTATAATTCTATAATTAATAATTAAATAATACTTATATATTTTATAAATTCTTAAACAATTATATATATTCTTTATATTATATAAGTATAATATTATTAATTAGCCTATTAACTTATAGAGAACCTTCTTCTAAATATCCTAACTCCTTTTTAAAAATAATATAAACTTCTCTAAAGCCTTATAATTATTTAATATTAAATTTACAAATATATTTATTAAATTAAAAGATGTTATTTTTCTAATTTATCTTAAGATTATATTTCCTAATTTATAATATCTCTAGAATTATTTAATAATTTCTTAAGATTATCTTATCTAATATAATAATTTTAATATATCTATTTGATATAATTATTATTAAAAATAAAGTTTCTTTTTTAACCTATCTATTTATTTTAATTTTCTAGCTATTAGCAAAAGTAAGCTAATATAGTTATCTTTTATTATATATAAGGATTAATATTATTTAGGCGAATTAGGAGTTAATATAATTTCCTTAAATGCTAAAATTAATTATAATATTAAGCTTTAGGCCTCCTAGTTAAATTTTTACTTTTAAATAATATTGTTTTCTAATTATATAGAATTCTTTTATATTATTATTCTAATAAATGTCTTTCTTTATATTAGGCTAATATCTAAAGGTTAATTTGGCATTATAATATAAGAAGTAGTAGTTATAATAATATAATCTTTAATATAAGTGTTTATATTAAGAATATAGAGAATAAGATACTAAGGTTTTGGATATAAAGCTATTAGTAATAATATTATTCTATTCTTTTAATTTTTTCTATTCCTTATATTCCCTGGTCCTTTATAACTGGTATTAGGCTTCTTTTAAAAGATTATTATTTATAGTTAAATAGCTTTATTAACTAAAAGTAGTATTAATATTAGATCTAGCAATATTGATAAATGTTTTTATATTCTGTCTAATAAATTCCTATTTATTTAGTTTCTTCTTATTATCCTCCTTTTAGCATCCCTTAAGTTCCTTCTTATAAGCGGCTTAGTAATAAATTCTATAAATTTTAATAGCTTTATCTTTTATAATTTCTTTTTTCTAAATATGCTATTTAGCTTATATTTCTTAGATTTCTTATCTAATAAATTTATAAAAGTTATTTTTGTTAGATTTAATTTAAGAGTAAATATATTTATGCTTTAACTTTTCTATAATTAACTTAATAAGTTTCTTATAATCTATAATTAAAATTTCCCTTTAATTAATTATATTAATTTAATATTTTTCTTTATCTTGCTTATAATAAGAGAATGTTATATAACCTAAAAAGCCACATTTGTAACAAAGTCCTTTCTCTTTTTATCTTTAGCTCTCTTCTTTAGACAATTTCTTATATTAATCTATTCTTGGCTTAGATTTGTAAATTATATCTAATTTTATAAATTCTAGCTAACAGTTTCTCTTTGATCTACTATTTCTGCTTTTCTCTAAATTAGATTAGTTTTTATAAGCAAAGCAGGTTTTATAATTAAATTTATAAAGCTAATTATTAATTTATATTAAAATTTTAATTATCTTAATAATTATAATTAATTGATAGTTATATTAAGCTAGCTCTAGCTTAATGTGATTCTTTAGGCCTTTATAGTATATACTAATTAAGGTATTTGAATTTTAACTAGTTTTTATAACATGCTTCTAGAATTTAATAACATATAAAATAGCTAATTTAATTTACTTAAGGTTATATAGCGAGATTTCAGCTGTCTTAACTTTATTAATATCTCCGAATACTCTCCTGATCTTGCGTTTAAACCTGTTAAAACTTCTAAATATATTTTAAGTAATAATTATAAAACTTATTATAACTTTATAATAGAAGTAGTCTTATATATAAGGTTTAACCTATTAGAGTATATTTCTTTTTAAATAAGAAACAGCCTATAATTTATAGCTCTTATTAATAGGGAATTTATTATTATTAAAATAAATATATAGTTAGACTTATAAAAGAAAAATTTCAAATTCTTTATAATTTCTAAAAAAAGTATTAGGAAGTTAAATCTTGAGCGTTTTCTAGAGTTCTATCTTAATATTAAAGAGGGTAATATTTCTATTAACATTTTATTATATTATAATTAGGTTAAATATATTGCTAAAGCTAAAGGTTACTAAAGCTATATTAATTTTAATTAATATTTCAAAATAAAATGCTCAAAGTATAATAATTCTAATATCTTACTTAATAAAGCTAAAAAATTATTAAGTTGATATTATGGAAAAAGTAATTAATTAGAATTTAGGGTTTTCAAATAAAATTAAAGTTGTTACTAAATAAACAATCTATATTACTAATTATAAGGTTTTAAGTATAAAGCTCCTATCTAATAAAATTATTCTACTTATATAAAACCCTTTATGCCAAGGCGAAGTCCTAGGGTCCCAGGGTCCCTTTTCTCTTTAGGATTTCTAGATCCTGGGATCTATCACATAACTACACCTACCCTTAGAACTAGGGTTAGGTTAACTGTCTGATTTATTATTTTATATATTATTTTATAAGTTCTAGCCTTAGGCTTCTAGAACACTTGTTCTAGAACTAATTCTCTTCTAAAAGCTCTCTTCTAAGAGCAGTTTTCTTCTTGATACAATTCTTCCCGAAGCTACGTGCTTCTAAAACCCCAGGGCTTCTGGAAGCCCTTGGCATCTAGAACCAGGTCGTGACATCTAAGCTATTTTTAATAGTTTTATATGTATATTACATTTGTTAAATACTAGTATAATAAAATATAATATTGTCTTAGGCATTAACTACTTCTATTATATAACAACTTGTTATGTAGAAAATAAGGATTAGAAGAATAGTAGTAAGCGAAGTCAATATACAGGATCAAGGTATACAGACGCTTGTATTAGAAGTAAACAAAAGAGCTGGCTAGCTAAGAAGTAATAGTAGTTCTAAGGCATCGCGTAAGGCTCTACCATTAGTACGATCTAATAAGCTCGCTTATATAGCCACATCTCAAGCAAGGATATATAACAGTAGCAATAGTTGTTATATAATAAAAGTAGTTAATACCTTAGGCAACAGCACATTCTCTTATACTAGTATTTGACAAAAATTATATTAGTATTATAGTAGATTTATATTGCTAACATTTAATTATAGTATAATTAGTAAGAATAATAAAGTCCTATATAATAATAAGAGCTCTAAAAGAAGAGGGAGAGAAATTTGCTACTTATTTAGAGAGCCTCTAAAGGCCTAGTAAGAGGGTATTAAGAGTAACCCTTATAACTCTAATTACTATTATTAATATTAAAACCCAACTGGCAAAAGAGAAAGCTCGGCATACTACAATTCTGGCCTAGCTTAAAAAAGCTAGGATATAGTAAATAATAAAATAACTAAATTAGAGTTAAATTAAAGAGTTAGAAAAGATATAAGCCTAAAATAAGAAATTAAATAGAAAGCTTAAAGAGCTTTTAGCTAGAAATATTATTATATTAAAGTACTCTAAAGAATAGCTATTAATTAATAAGATAAATAAATTAATATAATAAGGCCAAATTACTTTTAAAGAAGCTTTAGCACCCTAGTAAATATTCTAGAAACCTTATCGCCTTCTTATATATAAGAAGAAGAATATAACAAAAGCTTAATTCTTTCTTATATAAGCAGAATAAGAATTTTATAAGAATAAAGGCTATTATTTATTTATAGATATTAATAAGATAAACTTTTATATATCCTCTTTTAATATAAAGTTAAAAAGGGAATAATCTAAGTTTAAAAAGGACTAAGATATAAGAAATATTATATAAAAGAAATTTAAGATAATTCTACTTAATAATATTACTAATATCCCAAATTAAAAGCTAGATATAACTAATAAATATAAGATAATAAAATAGTATCTAAATTAGTTAATAAGGGATTTTGTATTTTACTTTAATATTTTTTAAATAAAAATTAGAAATTTATAATAATCAAATAAAAGCTTATATCTTATTCAAAAAGCTAAATAAGGACTTTAAGATTTAGATTAATATTATAATTAATATATTTAAAATTTTAAAAGAGAATTATATCTCTAATAAAGTATTTTAAAGCTACGGGAAAAACTATTTCTAATATAAATTATAAGTAAAATTTTAAAGAAGGCTCTTTAAAGCTAAATTGAGGTAAGGAAGAATATAAGAGAAAGTTTAAAAAAGAGAAAATAATAAAAACAAGAGATTTAAAGAATATTTTATAATTTTATAAACAAGTAAAGTTCAAATAAAAAGAAATTATAAATAAAGCAAATTAAACTCTTATTAGAATTAAGTTAAATATAAGACTAAGTAGACCTAGATGCTTTAATTACTAATTATTTAATTATATAATAAATTATTACTTTAATATTATTTATTATAATTATAAAAAGAAAGGTTATATCTCTATTAATTATAAGAAGTTTAATTAGATAAGAAATAATAATATTTAGTCCTAATTTCAAATATGTCTAAAGGTTTAAATAATAAAGTATAAATATATCTACTTATTATAATTAGAGTAATTATTATTAAAAGGGAATTAAGGGAAGAATAAGCTTTTATTAATAGTAAGGCAGAAAGTAATTATATATATTAGTTACTAGTTATTAAGTATAAATAGAAATCTAATCCTAATAATATAACCTTAGCTATTATTAATAGAATTAATATTTTTATTTATAATAATTATAACTTTGAAATTACTATTACTAATTTTTATAAAAAGTTAAAAGTATTTTGATATATATTTGTAATATACGATTTTTAGAATCCTACTACTTTAATAATATTAAAATATTTATAGCTTTAAGATATTAATCTTATAATTAACTTTAGAGTAAATATCTAGTAATATCCTTATAAGAGGGCTTAAATTTAGCTTTTAATAGTTAAAGCTTTCTAAAAGAATCTTTAAAAAGAAGAATTAGCTTATTATATAATTATAAAGCTTATTAAAGAAAGGGTTATAATTCTTTTAAATGTTTATAAAAATTATAATAATATATTTAATAAGAATATTATAAAAGTATTATTTAAATATTATTTAATAAAGTATTAAATTAACTTTAAGCTAGATATAAGTCCCTTTTAGGAATTTATATATCTCTTATTAAAGTTAGAATTAGCTATATTAAGAGAATATTTTAATACTTCCTTAGTTAAAAGATAAATATATTAATTTACTAATTTTACTAAAGTATTAATCTTATTTATATTTAAGAAAAATAATATTCTAAGATTTTATATTAACTATTATAAACTTAATAAGATTATTATTAAGAATAAGATCTTATTACTTTTAATTAGTAAAACCCTAAATCGCTTTTAAAGAGCAAAATACTTTATTAAACTAAATTTTAAAAATATCTATTATTATTTATATATTAAGAAAAATAATAAATAAAAAATAGCCTTTTAGATCTGATATAGGCATTTTAAATATTATATATTACCTTTTGGCCTTTTGAATATATTAGTAATCTTTTAAACTTATATTAACTAAGCATTTATAAGGCTAGTTAATATAATATATATAATATATCTTAATAATATTCTTATTTATTTAAAGAGAATTAAAGAGTATATAAAAGTTGTCAAATACTAGTATAAGAGAATGTGCTGCTGCCTAAGGTATTAACTACTTCTATTATTTAACAACTACTACTACTATTATATATCCTCGCTCGAGATATAGCTATATAAGCGAGCTTATTAGGTCGTACTAGTAATAGAGCCTCACGCGATGCCTTGGCACTACTATTACTTCTTAGCTAGCCAGCTCTCTTGTTTACTTCTAATACAAGCGTCTATATACCTTGATCCTGTATACTAACTTCGCTTACTACTATTCTTCTAATTCTTATTTCCTATATAACAAAAGTGATATAACAAGTGCTTAAAAAATTATATATTATATAGCTATATATTAATATAGCAAAATATAACTTTAATATTAATATAATAGAGTTTCTAAGGTTTATTATAAGATTTATAAATATAAAAATAGATCTTTCTTAAATTAAGGTTATTAAAGATTAGCTTTTATCTTAGTCTTTCTATAATATTTAGATATTCCTAAAGTTTATAAATTTCTATAAAAGGTTTATTAAAGAATATTTAAAGATTATCTATTCTCTAATTAACTTTCTTAAGGGAATAGTTAAAGAAAAAAAGATAAAACCCTTTTAATTAACCCTTAAGGCAGTTTTGGCCTTTTAAAAGCTTTATAATTATTTTATAAAAGCTCTTTTACTAAGGTACTTTAATTCTATTTTATAAACTTTAGTTAAAATAAATAAATTATAATATATAATAGGAAATATCCTTTTATAGCTATTTAGAGCAGATAAAGAGGAAAAGTAGTATTTTATCGCCTTCTATTCTAAAAAGTTAATTATAATAAAATAGAGATATAAAATATATAATATTAAACTATTAATTATAATATTCGCTTTTAAGTAATAGTTATATTATTTTTAAAGAGCCTCTAAGATAATTATAGTTAAAATCAACTATTATAATTTAAGATATTTTCTTATAAAAAGACATTTAAATAATAAGCAAGTTAAATAGATAAAAAGCTTAATTAAGTTTAACTTTAAAATTAAATATAAATTTAATAGAATTAATATAGTAAATAGTTCTTTAAAGAGGCCAAATTATAAAGCTTTAAAAGAGAGTTAAAGTTAAAAAGAAAGTAATAAAAATATAAAGAATAAAATAATTTCTATCTTATATAATAAACTTTAGCTTAAAAAGTACTTTAAGAAATATCTTAAAGTAGTACAAATTAATTTATAATCTAAAATTAGTATATTAGAGTTAGAGCCTAAGTACCCCTAAATTAACAAGATATTAAAGCTTAATTAGCAATTATATATAAGAGATATATAAATTAAAGAATATAATATAATAAAAAGTATACTTTTATTTAAGTTTATTATTAATATAGCTAGTTATAAATAATATATATTATAAAGGATAATAAATATAATATTATTATTTAAAATAATATCTAACTTTATATTAGCTCTAATTTAGTTTAACCTTTTATAATTATAAAGCTAAAATCTCTTTATAATTAAGAAGGGTTATAAATCGCTTCTAATAAGATATTAAGCTAAGTTTAAGGGATATTAAAAGTTTAATAATAATAATCTTTTAAGATATAAAGGTATTATTTATATACTAAATAAGAAAGTTATATAATTAGAAATATTTTAAATATATTATAATAATAAGTTTATAAAATACTTTAGAATAATTAAAACTTTTAATTTAATTAAAAGGAAATATTAATAGCCTAATTTAAGAAAAGATATAAAGGCTTATATAAGAAGTTATATTAAATACTAATATAATAAATTAAGGAAATATTAACTATATAGCAAGTTAATTCTACTTTTTATCTTTATTAAATTATAAAAAGAGATAATAATAGATTTTATTATAAATCTTCTATCTTATAAATAGTATAATTAAATATATAATTTAATATTAATTATAATTAATAAATATATATAGCTAATATAATATTTATTAATTAAGAAGATTATAAATACTTCTAAATTAGCTAATATCTTTATATAATATATAATAAAGGATTTTAGCTATTTAAAAAATATTATAAATAATAAAAGTTTAATATTTATAAATAAGTTTTAGAGATTACTAATATATTATTTTAAAATAAAATATTAACTTAATATTACTTTCTATTTATAAATAGATAGTTAAATAAAGAGGTAGAATTAAATATTAGAAACTTATTTTAAAATAAATTATAATTATTAATAAAATAATTAATACTTTAAACTTATTTTAATAAAGTTTTTATATAATAATTTAGTTTATATTATTATTAGCTACTTTTTATTTTAACTACTTTATAGCTTTAATTTTAAATTAATTATAAATATTAAAGATAATATTTCTAAAGAAGGGATATTTATAATTATAAAATATATTAGGATTCTTAATAAAGAAAGAAAGCTTCTTATAAATTGCCTTTGTTTAACTATTAAGTAATAGAAGAAATATTATAATATTAAATATAAGTTTATAAAATTTAAAATTAGAAATAAAGTTTTGTTTTTTATTAAGAATATATACTAATTATAATTTAGTAAAAAGCTATTAGATAAATATTTAGGCCCTTTTATAATTAAAGAAGTAATAAATAAATATTATTAAGCCTATTAATTAAAGTTTTTATCCTTATATAAGATTTATAATATATTTTATATATTATTATTAGAGCTATAAGAGGGTTAAGAGGAAGTTAAAATAAAGCTAAATCTAATATAAATTAAGGATTAACTAAAGTATAAAGTTAAAAGTATTTAAAATTATAAGGATATAAAAAAGGATAAGAAATATTTAATATATTAAAAAGAGTATTTTTCTTTTAATAATACTTAAGAACTTAAAAGTAACTTTTAAAATACCTCTAATATAATATAAGATTACTTTTAAGATATTTTAAAGTTTGTTAAGTTAAATATAAAAAATTAAGAAAAGAAGAATAAAAAAGTACTAAAAAGAAGTTAAATTTAAGCCTAAAGGTATAAAAAAAGAGCTTATAGGTAAATATAAAAAGCCTAAAAGTATAATAGAGGATACCTATAAATAAAATATAAAGTGTCTAAAGGCGAATTTATTTTAGAATCTCTCTTTCCTTTACTTTTATTTTTCCCTTTATCTTTTTATTTCTATTATTATTATTCTAACTCTTCTCTTTTATTTTTCTATTTACTTTTATTCTTTCTTTTTTCTTCTTTCCTTTCTTTTTCTCTTTCTTTTTATTAAAGGGAAATTCCTTTATATTATTATTATTATTATTATTATTATTCTCTTTCTCTTTTACTAGTATATTAGCCTAAAAGCGAAGTTAATATAAAGTTTATTTAAAAGAGAAACTTTAAATATTTACTATTATCTATTATAATTTAATCAACTTTTATAAAAGGAAATTAGTAGTTTAGGCCTTTGTAAAAAAGGCCTAAGATACTATTTCTACTCTCTTAGAAGGGGCCTATTAGTAAAACAAGGCTTTAACTTTACTAGTAAAAACTAACATATTAACTTTAATAGCTCTTTAAAGTCTAAATAAATACTAGTTAAAGCTAGATATCTTATAAAAGAGATATTAAAGTTAGAAAATATAATATGTTAAGCAAATATATTAAGAGGGGATTTTTATAATATTAGATTAGAGCTAAAGTAAAGCTATATTAAAGGGGAGATTTATAAAAGTATAAGGAGATTATTATTTATAATAATATAAGTATTTTTTACTTATTTATTTATTAAATTAATAAACTTTAAAAAAGTTAATAGTAAGATACTTTAAATATTAAATATAATATATATATGTTAAAAAGAGAAAATAAGGGGTAATTAAAGAAGTAGTAATAATAATAGTAATAGTAGATATATTAATATTAATAATAAAGCTTAAAGAAGTAAATAAGTTAGAAAGTTAATAAGTATTTAATCTTGTAAAAGGGCTTTTGTTAGGAAATTAGCTAAAAGGCTATAAGGCAATAGTAATTCCTATTATTATATTTCTATTATAATTCTTATTATTATTATTATTATTAGTTTTTATAGCTATTTCTAGTTAATTATAAGCTGTGATTTTATTATTATTATATATTTCTAAATAGATTAGAAAGAGCTTATATTTCTTATTTAATATAATAATAAGCTTTATTACTATTATTATATAATTATAATATTAAAAATAAAAGGGGTCAAGTAAGAAGATTTCCTAATTAGAAATATAATAGAGATTATAATATTAATTCTACTTATTATTAGAATTTCTTTTAGCTAAATTAATCTCTTATTTATTATATAACTTTTATTCTCTAATTATAATATAATAGTTTATTAAGGGTAATATTCTAAGAAAGGGGCTAATATTAGAGCCTTATATAAAACATTAGGGCAAGTTATTTAACCTAGGGATTATCTGCTTAGATAAAAGGAAGAGATTATAAATTATAATACTAAAGTAAAATAAATACTTTATAATACCTTGTATTTTATTTAATAAGGCTTTAACTAGCCTTTAATATAAAGTAAGAGGAAGCAGAGTTTTAAGAAGGGTAAAGATTAGTTTATATAAGATTTAACTAGTTAATAAGAATTAATATCTTTAAATACTATATCACTCTGCCTTTGAAACCTTATAGTTATTTTGCTAACTAATAATACTAGGGTACTATTAACGCTACTGCGATTAAGAAAATCTAAGAATTAATAATCTTTCTAAAAACAAACAAGGTATAAGAGTAATTATATAGCAGAAGTAATAACAGCTTTTCAAATCTGATCTGATAACTAATAAAGATAACACTTGTTATTAGTGTCACGACCTGCACGTAAGAGCACCTTCTCTTATACAGGCATCTACTTGGTTATAGGCACCTTGGTATAAAAGGCACCTTTTACAAGAAAGGCACCCCCGGATCTCTTAGTACCATTACCGGTTACCCGTATTAGCATTTATTATATAATCTAAGTATTAAGGTTTAGACCCCTAGAATTAAAAGGGCTCGGCTCTAAGGCTCTTTTAGAATCGACCCCTGGCAAGTCACATGATAGACCCTAGGATCTTGGGATTTTAGGGACCCTAGGATCCCAGGACTTTGCCTTGGCATAAAGGGTTATATATAAAGTAGAATAAGTTTTATTAGATAGAAGCTTTATGCTTAAAACCTTATAATTAGTAATATAGATTGTTTATTTAGTAACAACTTTAATTCTATTTAAAGATCCTAAATTCTAGTTAATTACTTCTTTTGTAATATTAACCTAATAATCCTTTAGCCCTACTAGGTAGAATATTAGAATTGTTATACTTTGAGCATTCTGTCTTAAAATATTAATTAGAATCAATATAGCTCTAGTAACCCCTAGCTCTAGCAAGAACACTAATCTCTCTACTATTTAGAAGAACAATAATAGTAATATCGCCCTCCCTAATATAGCAGTAGAACTTAAAGAAATATTCAGGGTTTGACTCCCTAATGTTTTCTCTAGAAATCAAAAAGAATTTAAGATCTTTCTATTATAAGTCTAATTATATATTTATTTTAATAATAATAAGTTCCCTGCTAATAAAAGCTATAAACTATAAGCTGTCTTATATTTGAAGGGAGAAGCCCTTTAATAAGTTAAACTTTATATATAAGATTACTTTTACTATAAAGCAACTTTTAACTCTATAATAATAATTTAGAATATATTTAGAAGTTTTGACAGATTTAAATATAAGATTAAAAGAGTGTTTAGAGATATTAACAAAGTTAAAACAGCCGAAACCTCGCTATATAACCTTAAATAAACTAAATCAGCTATTTTATATATTACTAAATTCTAAAAATATACTATAAAAACTAGTTAGAATTCTAATATCTTGATTAGTATATATTATAAAGGCCTAAAGAATTATATCAAGCTAAAATTAGCCTAACACAATTAACAATTAATTACAATTATCAAAATAATTAAAATCTTAATATAAATTAACAACTAGCTTTATAAATTCAACTATAAAACCTGCTTTATTTATAAAAATTAACTTAACTTAGGAAAAAGTAGAAATAGCAAATCTAGAAGAAACTATTGGCCAAAACTAATAGAATTAAATACTATATACAAATCCAAGCTAAAAATAGACTAATATAAGAAGCTATTTAAAGAAAAGAGCTAAAAGTAGAAAGAAAAAGGACTTTGTTATAAATGTAGCCTTCTAAATTATATAATATCCTTCTATTATAAGCAAGATAAAGGAAAATATTAAGTTAATATAATTAATTAAAGAGAAATCTTAATTATAAACTATAAGGAACTTATTAAATTAATTAAAAAGAAATTAAAGTATAAATATATTTACTTTTAAATTAAATCTAACAAAAATAACCTTTATAAGCCTACTAGGTAGAAAATCTAAGAAATATAAGTTAGATAGTATATCTATAAAAAAGAAATTATAAAAAATAAAGCTATTAAGATTTACAAAATCTATTACTAAGCCGCTTATAAGAAAGAACTCAAAAGGCGCCAAAAGAAGGATAACTAGAAGAAACTAGATAAATAGGAATTTACTAGATAGAATATAAAGATATTTATTAATACTGCCAAATTTAATATTAGTGCTATTTCTAGTTAATAAAGCTATATAATTATAAATAGCAACCTTTTAAAAGAAGTATAATATTAAATATAAGAGACTAAAAAACGTAAGAAGTAGAGAAAATTAAAAGAATAGAATAATATTACTACTAATAGCCTTATATTTAAAACTTTAATATTCTACTTCTTATATCCTTAATATAAACATTTATATTAAAGATTATACTATTATAATTATTACTTTTTATATTATAATACTAAGGCAACCTTTAGTTATTAGCTTAATATAAAGAAAGACATTTATTAAGATAATAATATAAAAGAATTTTATATAATTAAAGGATAATACTATTTAAAAGTAAAAATTTAACTAAAAGGCCTAAAGTTTAATGCTATAATTAACTTTAGTATTTAAGAAAATTATATTAATTCCTAATTTACTTAAGTAATATTAATTCCTATATATAATAAAAGATAGTTATATTAGCTTACTCTTATTAATAGTTAGAAAACTAAAATAGATAGATAGATTAAGAAAGAAATTTTATCTCTAATAATAATTATACTAAATAGATATATTAAAATTATTATATTAGACAAAATAACTCTAGAAAATTATTAAGTAATTCTAAAGGTATTATAAATTAGGAAATATAATTTTAAGATAAATTAGGAAAATAATACTCTTTAGTTTAATAGATATATTTATAAATTTAGTACTAAATAACTATAAGGCTCTAGAGAGATTTGTATTATTTTTAAAAAGGAGCTAGGATATTTAAAAGAAGGTTCTTTATAAATTAATAAGTTAGTTAATAATATTATATTTATATAATATAAAGAATATATATAATTATTTAAGGATTTATAAAATATATAAGTATTATTTAATTATTAGCTATAAGATTATAAAATAAATCTAAAACTAAAGAAGGAACTTCCCTTAGAGAAACTAAAACTTTATAACTACTAGAATCTCTTAATATTAAAGGAGTATATAAAGGAAGCTATAAAGAAAAGATAAATTAGAAAGTCTAAATCGCTAGCTGTTACTAATATATTATTAATAGGCAAAAAGGGAGAATCTAAGGAAAGACTTTATATTAATTATTATAAATTAAATAATGCTATAATTAGAAATATTTATCCCTTATCTAATATCTAATTCTTATAAAATAAACTAAATAAAGCTATAATATTTATTATATTAAACTAATAGAATATATTTAATTTAATTTATATCAAATAAAGCTATAAATAAAAATTAGCTTTTATTTTACTTTTTAGATTATAGAAATATATAGTTATACTATTTAAATTAACTAATATATCTGCTATCTATTAGTAATAAAATAATAATATTTTTAAATTCTATTTAGGAAAATTTATTATTTATTATCTTAATAATATTCTAATTTACTCTTTAAAGGAAGAAGATTATAAGGAATATATTAAGCTAATAATAAAAGAACTTGCTAAAGTTGACTCTTAACTAAAACTCTTAAAGTGCTATTTTGAAATTAAGGAAATAATATTCCTTAAATATATTATTAGGCCTGGCTAATTAATAATTAACTTAGTTAAAATTAAGAATATATAAAATTAAGAAATCCTTAAAAATATTAAGGATATATAGTTTATATTAGAATTTGCTAATTTCTATTATCAATTTATCAAAGAATATACTACTATAATAGAATCTCTAATTAACTTAACTTGGAAAAATATATTATTCTAATAGAATAAGAAAGTAAATAAGGCCTTTCTTAAAATTAAGAATAGATTTATAAAGGAATTAATTTTTTATATCTTTTATAATAATTATAAAAGTATAATAGAAATAGATATATTAGACATTATTATAAATAAAGTATATTTATAAAAAGGAGATAATAGTAAATTATATTTAATTGCTTACTTTTTAAAGAAAATATTCTTTGTTAAGCAGAATTATAATATTTATAAGAAGGAATTACTAGTAATAATAGAAGTATTAAAATATTAGAAAATCTATTTATAAGAGGCCTATTTTCTAATTATTATTTATACTAATTATATAAATCTTTAAACTTTTATAATTATTAAAGTCTTAGATAATTAAAAGTTAGCTTAATAAGTTAAGGAATTTGTTAATTATAATTTAGTAATTAAATATATTAAAGGAACTAACAATATTAGAGCTAATGCTCTAAGCAAAATGCTAGAGTATAAAAATAATAAAATTTATAAAGAAGTTACTCTTTTATATACCCTAGATAATAGAGATTTTGCCCTAAATATTAGAGAAATATTAATTATAACTATTAGAAATAACTAATAATCTATAAAGCTCAAAGAAGCTTAGGGGAAAGCCCCTTAAGAAAAGTTACTACTTATCCTATAAGAAGAAATCTACTATTATAATTTAAATAAGAAAATCTAAATTTTAGAAGAAATACTTAACAAATATATTAAAGAATAATATAAGCTACCTACTTATAAGCATCAAGGCATTTAATAAACTTATCAAAGGATTATATAAGAATATTAAAGCCTACAATTATAAAAGAAAGTTACAAAAGTAGTTAATAGTTGTAATATCTATATAAGAAATAAGGCCTTTTATCATATATCTTACAGTTAAATGTATATAACTTTAGTATCTGAAATTTTATAGAAATCTATCTTTTAAAACTTTATTATCAAGCTATTAAAGTTTAAGGACTTAATAATAGAAATAGAATATAACTTTATCCTAATTATTATAAAAAGACTAATAAAATATATAATCTTAATATTATATTATAAATCAAATATAGCTAAATAACTCGCTTATATATTTATTAAGAAAATAGTCTTATAATATAAACTTTCTAAAAAAATACTATTAAATTAGAATAAGCTCTTTACTTTAAAGTTTTAGATTATTATAATTTAATTATTAAGTATTAAAAGAAAGCTATCTATATTATTTTATTTATAAATTAATAATAAAAATAAAAGAATAAATTAAGTAATTAAAATATATCTTTATAATTATATAAATTACTAGTAGAATAATTAGATAAAACTACTATTATTAGCCTAGTTCTTATATAATAGCTTAATTATAAAAATAATATTTATAACTTTATTCTATGCTAACTTTGATTATAAATCTGTAGTATATAAAGAACTTAGGATATTTAATATTAATAATAAATTTACTTAAATAATAGTTAATAAAATTAAGGATTTATATTATATGCTTTTTAAAGAACTTAAGTTTATAGCAGAAAGAAACGCTTATTATTATAATAAAAGATATAACTAGAAGCTTATATTAAAAGAGGGGGATAAAGTTTATCTAGTTAGAAAAAATATTAATATTAAATAACTTAGTAATAAATTAGATTATAAGAAATTAGGATTATTTAAAATTAAAGAAATTAGAGGATTTTTAAATTTTAAATTAATATTATTAAAAATAATAAATATTTATCTAATATTTTATATATCCTTATTTAAGAAAGCACCTTTAGAAATATTATCTATTCTAATTATAAAGATTAAATCTTTAAATTCTAATATTAAGTATAAAGTTAAGAAAATCTTATATTATAAATATATTAGTAATAAAGTTAAATATCTAATTAAGTAAAAGAATTATTTAAACTTTAAAAATATTTAGAAATTTAAATTAAACTTTAATTGCTCTAAAATATTAAAGGAGTTTTATTAACAAAATCTATTATTGTTTGCTACTTTTATTATAATAAGAGTAATAAGTTAAAGGAAGAGCTATTATAATTAGGCTCCTTATTAGAATTTACCAAATTAATAGTATATAGCTTCCTATATTCCGCTTCTTTTTATTCTAACTTCTCCTTCTCTTTTAGAGCATTAAGCTTACTAAGATATTACAAATCTCTTAGCATTATTGTTTTCCTTTAATCCTTTAGGAAAGCCTTTTGTTTTTATAAGCATATTATCTTTATTATAGCCTTTTATTGCTTGGCCATAATTAAGGCCGCCACTTGAATAGCTATCTCTTTTTTATTATCCAGCCTTTTGACCTGCCGGTTTAGAGACTCCTAGTTACTTATTTTAGGGATTTCGGAATCCCAAGTTACCCTTAAAGGCAACTTTGTATTATAAGAAGACTTTTTTATCTATATATATTTTAAGCATCTATTAGATTGTTCTAATAAGAAAATATACTTTTTCTCCTTCCTTATATAATATGTATATAATTCTATTTTAATATTTATCTCTTTAATTTTAAAAGCAAATTATAAATATTATCGCTTCTTTTTCGCAATTAGAGACTTATTATTATTAGACAGATTGTCTTTTCGTTTTAAAGAAGTAGTTATAATAAAGGAAGAATATTAACTTTAATTAAGAATTGAGCTTATATATTTAAGTATAAGGGCATATTAATTTAGGAAGGGGATAGTGTTATAATTCGCACATGAAAGCATTTTCTCTTATATAGGCATCTATTTGATTATAAGCACTTTGGTATAAAAGGCACCTTTTATAAGAAAGGCACCCTTAAATCTTTTAGTATTATTATCAGTTATCTGTATTAGCATTTATTATATAATCTAAATATTAAGGTTTAGACCCTTAAAACTAAAGGGGCTCGGCTTTAAGGCTTTTTCAGAACCGACCCCTGGCAAGTCACGTGATAGACCCCAGGATTTTGGGATCTTAGGGACCTCAGGATCCCAGGACCTCGCCTTGGCACGAAGGGTTATATATAAAGTAGAATAAGTTTTATTAGATAGGAGCTTTGTGCTCAAAACCTTATAATTAGCAATATAGATTGTTTACTTAATAACAACTTTAATTCTATTTAAAGAACCTGAATTCTAGTTAACTACTTCTCCCGTAATACCAACCTGACAACTCTTTAGCCCTACTAGGTAGGATATTAGGATCGTTACAATTAGCTTAAATATTACTTTTTTACAAATAATAATTCGTTAATTACTTACTTGTTTAACAACGCAGATACGAGGCTACTTTCTTCTATACAGTATAGGATTAGAAAAGGCTAGTATATCATATTTATTTATAGCCTAGTTAAATTATATACTATATAATAATATAGATAATAATTAGAGCTAACTATAACAGAGCTACTAAAACCTCCTTCTTTAGCTAATATTTAGCTGTTATTACAACGAAAAATAAGACTTGATTATTTTAAAACAGATTAGTAGATAAGAAATTAAGCAAGTATAGCCTTATCCGTCTACCTGTCGTACGTATAATTTTAGATCTTACCTATGTTATACTATATTATTAGATAAAATGTATTGTACATAGCTGTAAATTTATTTTTATTTAATTTAGTAAAATTAAAATATTAATTAAAGCTAGTTATTAAAGCCTTTTAAATAAATACTAACAAAATTAACAATCTTGTTTAAGAAGTACACAGCTAACTCTAGGTTAACAAAGTAAACAAGGCCTAAAGTATAAGCTATCTCTGTTTATAAATATTAACTTTTTATCTTAACAAGCTCTTTTATTAACTTACTTAATAGTAGCTTTTATTAGAACGTATTTAATACTAGTATAAAAATAGTCTTTAGTAATAGTACTACCTGGATAGTTCGTCTCTATTATATAAGGATAGTCTATAACAACTACGCTAATAAAAAAGTTGTTAAAAAGATAATAGCCTTAGATCTTTTCTACTAAAGAATAATTATTCTAGTTTTAATAGTTTATATATAAGGTCTTGCTACTAGTAATTTTCTTGATCTTAGATCTTTTATTATAATAGACTTTAAAAATAGTATAAGCTTTAGAAATATTATAATCCTAACACAGAGCCTCTTACCAGACTTATAAAAAGAGATATTAGTAATAATAATATTAAATTCATCTATAAGCTGTTAGATAAGAATACTGTTAATATTATACGACCTACAGGTATATAATTCACTTAATAGAGTACTATATATCAGGTTGCTATTCTTAAAAGATAAGAATTACGTAGCACGTACGTAAGTGTTTTGTAAAGATCAGAGCTGTACGTAAGCCTCCTATAAGGATCGTATACGAGGGATTCGAGCTATGCTAGTATGATTTACACAGGCCTCGGTTAGTCGGGGTTCTTAAAATAACTCGGACACCCCGAAATATTCTAGTACTATTCTTACTTATATATATAGAACTGATTCTCTCTACCTTGAAAGAATCAAGCCAATTTAAACACTCTTTCCAAGTCTTCTAGTATTCTCTTAGGGAATAATCGCCCTTACTACCCTTCTGTATTACCTCCAGTAGTACGACTATACTATTACTAATAGTATAGTCGTACTACTCCAACACCAAGCAAGTGCAGAGAGAAATTCAAGGAGTTATTAG